>Ga0310786_10000098_pt1 | contig 134901 bp, 132 predicted proteins | sample AusTroGonzalo_MG_FD_203881 | JGI IMG/M metagenome (GOLD analysis project Ga0310786, IMG submission 203881) | Bovine rumen microbial communities from tropical cattle in Woodstock, Queensland, Australia - Gonzalo_03 (v2) (version 2) | ecosystem: Host-associated > Mammals > Digestive system >...
TATAGGGGAGTCGCCGGACAGCCCAAAGTCAATAAGTCTTTTTATAAGACTTTTCTATATGTTTACTATGGTTAGTAAGCATATAGATGAGCCTTATATTAGTAAATTGTTAATAGCTCCATTTGCGGAACTTAGATTTGCTATAAGCCGTGATAGCGAGGCTGCAAAGAAGTATGCACGGTGTTAGGGACAACTCATCACATACAGAATAAGGGGTGCAGAACTTGAACATATAGTTTAATTTTAAAACACCTATTCACAGGGAGACCTCGGTGTAAACCCGGGTAGTCAAGTTCCCGCAACCAAATCTTAATTTTAGAAAATTAATTGATTTTTTATAAAAATTATTATATAATTATATTGTAAAAAAGAAAAAGAATAAATAAAAATTAGGAGGAAAGAGAATGTTAAATCAATGTATATTAGTAGGTCGTATTAAAGAATTACATGAAGGAAATATTATTATAGCAGTATCAAGAGCATGGAAAAATGAAAAAGAAGAATATGATGTTGATGAAATTAAAGTTGCTATTGAAGGTAAGGTTAACGAGTCTGTAAACGAATATTGCAAAAAAGGTGATATAGTTGGTGTTAAAGGTAGACTTGAAAATGTTAATGATGCTTTAGTTGTAAAGGCTGAAAAAATAACTTTCTTATCAAGTAGAACACAAGATGATACAGATGAGAAAGAAGAACAAATAGATTAAGAAAAATAATTGATTTTTTTAAAAAAATATAATATAATATATATGTAAATAAAAAAAGAAATTAAATTATAGAGTTTGCGAAACCCACTGAGTGAACAGGGTAATGCTTAAACAGAGGTTCTCTTTAAAAAACTACGGCAATAAGTCCACTTACCATAGAGTTTCGGATAGCTGGGCTTCTAGCAAGTCCCCTTCTCTTCAAAAAGTGATAGACTTAAAAAGTATATATAGTTGGAAACCCTGTTGCAATAGTAGAGGTTATATGGACAGGCAGCCCACCGTAGTGAAGAGTTTGGGTGTGCAAGTGAGAAATCTTAATTGATTTTTTATAAAAATTATTATATAATATATATATAAGAAAGGAAAAGAAAAAACAATATTAGGTGGCGGTGTTAGTAATAACATTCGTAACGTAATTACTGTATGGTAAACCTATATATTGGTATAGTTGTCCACATATGTCTGGATAAAACCGTTGAGAACCAGAAGCTATGCACTTTCTTATGTATATATGATATAATAATTATAAAGTTATTATATTAACTGTGGGCTACAGGCACAGTATAAAAGTGGGCGTAGTAGAGTCTTAATGGAATGGCTGATAATCCCGTCGGGTATAACTGCTTTAGGGGGACCTGAAAACAAGCCGCGTTCTTTGAAAATTTCATATGAGTAGGCAAGTATTAAAAGCCGAGAAGAAAATATAGTTGCAACGAGGGAACGCTGCAAAAGCGCAATCCTATCGCAAATGCGTGTGATTGAAACTGCACACCTCATATTTATATATATGATTTAATCAGGGTACTTCGGTAGAATGAAGATAAAAAGATTGTCCTGGGCTTCAAAATCATATTTGATTTTTCTTAAAAAATATTATATAATATATATGTAAATAAGAAAAGAAATAAAAAAGTTTTGGCTGGTAGACCTTGAGTCAAAGCCATAAGAGAAAAATCCAAAACTTGAAAATAACTTGAAAAAATTAAAAAATTATTATATAATATATATGTAAAAAGAAATAAAAAGTTTATATAAAAAATGGTTGTTATGATGAACGGTTGTAGTTTACCAAATAATTCTCCATTCAAAATGAATTGTGAATAAAAACTACTCCTTATTACAGGTATAACGCAAAAAGGGTGCGTTTATATAAAATCCATATTAAATATGAAAGAAAGGGTAAGAGGTGATTTAAAATGGAAAGAACAAAAGACACAATGACTAAGAAAGAGAGATTCGAAATGCTAAAGAAAGTAGCTATGGGAGAAGTAACATTCGATGCTGATGTAGCAAATGAATATGTTGCATTCTTAGATAGACAAATCGAATTAGCATCAAGAAAAAGAACAGGAGAAACTAAAGCTCAAAAAGCAAACAAAGAATTAGCTGAAGTTGTTTATAACAAATTAGCAGAATTCGAAGGAGCTGTAAGCGTAACTGATTTATTCGAAGCTCTAAAAGGTGTTGAAGGAATTACATCTGCTCCAAAAGTAACTTCACTATTAACAGCATTAAAGAAAGCTGATAGAGTAGTAAGAACTGAGGAAAAAGGTAAAGCTTTCTACAGCATAGCTTAATCTAAATAACATAAACTTGAGAACTTCGGTTCTCTGCTCACTGGATATATATGATGCTTATATCTCTAGTGAGCAGAGAATTGGCTCTTACAAGTCAATTTCCCTCCTAGTCTATCAGGAGTGTGCAGGATAGACAGCTTCTATGGCTAGATATAGAGGTAGTAATACAAAAGCTACTTAGTAGCAACCAGAAGTATTACAGTATCAGTCAAAAACTAGAGGGGCTGCGTATTAAGAGTGTGAGGAAGAGAACTCTCCGGTCTGGGTTCACAGACAAGGTTATATGAGGTGAGTATGTAAGTGCAAGAGACCTATGAACCAGTTGCATATGCTTGGAGCTTGCGCTCCTTGTTAAGGAAATCGACTATCAGGGTTTTCTTAACAAGTGGCGCAACAAACTGAAATGGAAACAATGCCACCCCTTCGGTGATGGGACAGAACCGACTCTAGTTCGGAGTGATAGGAACCGACTCCCGCAGATAAGCGAAAGAGAACGCTAAGAAGAAAAAAATCAGCCTTCTGGATATGGGCTAAAGGTGAGCTTAGTTCAGTAAGTGTATCCAATATCTTTATAGAATGTATGCTTCCACTGCACGGGGCTATGATGGTGAATAGGTCAAAACTGTAACCTGCTACCGCAACAAGCAAAATACAGTGTGGCGGGAAACTGCCTGCGTGATGCAAAGTGCCAAACTACTTTTATAAATCGTGCATTCGCCAAATCTGCACAAAACTTCTTGTATGTTGTTCAACTGAAAGGAACATTCCGTCTGTGTTCACGGAGAACACCGTTTACATGCTTAAGGGGTTAATAAGATGCGTGGAATGATAGTGCCGGGGAAGTTCTATCCGTTCGGTAGGCTGATACTGATAGGCGATAATATTAGTTGATGGTTGAGGCGAGCAACCTAGAGACATCAGTTTTGTACACATGGAACCCGACGGGGTTCTTTTTGTATGCGCAAATGCCATATAGGGGCTAGGTATTGTTTCCAAGACCGACTTCGCGCAATTTATAACTCAATTAGACGATTTTCTATTGACAAATTTTTAAAAAAATGTTATAATTAAAATGTAAAAATAAAAAAATAATTAAAAATTATTTTTGCAAGAAAGGGAAAAGGTGATGATTATGTTTAACTATGTTGTAAATGGAAAAGTTGTTGATATTACATTAGAGAACGGAAAGGTTGTTAAAGCATCAACTGAGTTTTTAAACAAAATGTGCGACAACTTAGATATTGATTTTGACGAGGCTGTATTTACTTGGTTAGAAGATGAAGAATATATCATCAATGACGAACAAGTAGAATTAACTGAAAAAGCAAAAGAGCATAAAGAATTAGTAGGGGCTAAGAAAGCCGCTAGAGCAACTAAAAAAACTCAAAAGGAGAGAGTTGTTAAAGAAAATCCAACTAAAGAATTAGTAATCACGAAGTTACAAGAAGCAGTTTCTGCTATTGACGGTGTTACTGACGTAGTTGTTGAAAATAAGGCAAAATTAATTATTTTCCAATTAAACGGGGAGCAATTCAAAATAGACTTAGTGCAAAAGCGCAAGGCTAAAGTTGAATAAAATATTTCCGCCTATTTAAAAATGGGCGGTTTTTGTTTTTATCAATTTTAGGGGATAATCTCGAAAAAAGCGTGAGAAAGTTATAATTTTGGACAGACTTATAACTTTTGTTATAGGTTCTTTTCAAGTTATAATAAGGAGGTATATATTATGCAAGAAAAACATCTTAGATTGGGCAAAATGAAAATAGATGAAATTGCCGAGTGATTTGGGCTAACCGGCGCAAATAGGGGGCAGACTTTTAGAAACAATAAAGAGAGGTATCTCCGCGAATTGGGGGAGTATGCTGATTTTGATGTTGTTTATGGGGGCGTCTTTATTAGGGGCATAAAAATTCCGGGGGATGATGTCTATATTAAGGGGCGTAGTGAGAGCAAGAAAATAATTTTGCAAGCATTAGATGAGGAATGAGCAGAATCAGGTCTTGACACATGCGCAAATGTTAATAATAAGATATTAAAGAAACACTCTAATGAAATTACTGTTAATAAGGATACCGCATATAAGTATGCTCTTGATGCAAAGAAGACTTTATTTGGTATTGCTTTTAAAGAAGTCGGTAAACTTGGCTATTGTAAGTATTTATGGTGTAAAGTATATGACCAAGATGACGGCATTTCATTATTAGAGCCTTTTACGCAAGAAGAAGAAGAAATAAAGAAAGAAGTAATGAAGAAATACTTTGGCACAGATATAGAAAAAGATATTATGATTAAAGAGATGGTAGAAAGCGGTGAAATCTCTAAGGAAGAAGCATATGATTTAAGTTGCGAAATCCGCAATCTTAATAAGAATGGGTTCATGGCGTTTAAAGCTGAGTTAGAGACACGCTTTAACTGCCGTATTACAAAGGGAACCTTGGTCGTACGCAACGCACAGCCGCATGACCTCCAACAGTTAACAACCGCAGATTTCAATTGAGAATAGGAGATTAAATATGGACTATGATACATTTATAGAAATAGTAGATGATAATGGATTTGCGCATCATCATTATTTTAATAGCGAAACGCGCAAAGTAGGAAGAGAATTAAATATAAATGAAGATTATTTTTTAAGACTAACTATTGGTAAAATAGGATGGAACTATGATACTATAAATAGAGTATTTTTAATAATGGAAAACAAAACAGATGAGGAATGAGCAAAAGTTTTTAGTGGAGTAATATTATTAGAAGAAAAGTAGTAAAGTTATAACATTTTTATCCGTTTCATATATATATAAGAGACTACCAAAAATGTTATAACTTTATTTAGTTTGCTGGTAGTAGTTTGTTAGTAATGGTTAGCAGTTATTAGTTACTTGCTATGTTTGGTGCCTCGGGTCCCGACCAAAACTAAAATTACTATTTCCGTAATCGTTTTCCTCATATATATAATATATTATACTGGATCCGCTTATTATTCATTACGCCACTTCTGTGGCGTTTTTATTTTGCTCTAATTTTATTTATTGACAAAATAAATAAATTATGTTATAATTATAATGGGAGAGAATAATAATAATATATATTATTATATATATATCACCTCAATTATATTATATCATAAATTTTTAATAAAATCAATTATATATATTATATATATTATATAGAGTGCGAAAACTCCATCACCCGATTCTTAGTCGACGCCTGCGCCTTTACTATTAGCTATTGTTGAGTTGCATATGGTACTGGCCCAGCACCTGCTTTTTGGGATTTTAGTGGCAACTAATCCACCAACTTTCGCCATATAAAAATTCCATATGGTGGTTTCCGATCCAAAGTCGCCTCAAGGCTGGCGAGGCCGAGCCGATGAGTTTTAGGAATTGCGCAAAATAGCACAAATGCGCATTTTTGACTTGACAAATGCTAAAGTATGTGGTATAATAAAAATCGGGGTGTGCGAGGCGCTAGCGGAGCGAGGGGAGTAAAAAAAGTGTCAATTTGCGCAATTTTTTGTGTAAAAACGTAGATTTATGCGTAAACTTTACACATTTTGCGCCAAAATTGACACTAATTACCAAATTTTACAACAAAAAAAGTGTCAAAGACACTTTATTTTACTTTTTCTTTGCGCTTTTGCACCAAATCAAGTTTAAAATCTTCATTATTTAGTGTAAATGTTATTAATTTTGCTTTATTTTCAACATTTACATTTGAAATGTTGTCAATTTCTTGTAAAGCGCTTGTCAATTTGCTAATAATTAACTCTTTTGTAGGGTTTTCTTTTACAACTCTTTCTCTTTGAGTTTTCTTTTTTGGTTTTTCAGTTTTAGCAACTAATTTTACACCATTTTCTTTTGCGCTTTGGTCTAGGTCATTTTGAGCGTCATTTTCTAGATAATCATTATCTTCAAGATACATTAACAATACATCTTCTAGGTCAGTTTCTAATTTTTCCATTGATAATTGCGCCCATTTTTTATCAACCTTTACAACCTTGCCATTTTCTAGTGTTATTTCATACACCTTATCTAATTCTTTGTAATCTTTCATTTTATCAACTCCTTACATTATAAGTATAACATTATTAGCATAATTTGTCAATAGCAAGTAGCAATTTTTTTACTACTTGCTATTAACTTTTTAGATTAGCATACTTTGAAATATGCTTTTTTCTTGTTAACCTCACGAGTTACACGATTATCGTGATTTAGTATATAACTAACTCTTTGATTAGATAATGATACTAACTCATTTTTGTCATTTTCAACTTTGATTTCTTTAACTTGTGGTAAGTCTAAAATCTCAGTTATTGTTAGAGATTTAGCGCTTTCTCTTAAAGCCTCAACAATAGTGTTAGCAACCTCAACCATTTTTTCTTGATTTGCTTTTGCTTTTGCGCTATTTGCTGCATTTTTCTTGTCAAGTAATTCAATTTGGTGGTCAACCCAAGCAACTACTTTTTCATTAGCGCTTAATTCCTCCTTAATTAGATTTAACATTTCACGATTTGTAAGTTTTTCCATATTCCTCAATCTCCTTTCCTTACATTATCATTATATCATATTGTAATAAGTAAGTCAAGCACTTTTTTTATTTTTTTTAATTTTTATTTTTGCTTTCCTTTTCTTTATTACACTTATATTATACTATAAGTATTTTAATAAGTCAAGCATTTTTTTTAATTTTTTTATTTTATTTTTTAAGTGCTTTCCCTTTCTTTATTACATTATAATTATATCAAATTATTAAAAATAAGTCAACACTTTTTTAAAAAATTTTTTAGCCTTATTTTATCCATACAACGCCTCCTGGCGTGTCGCGGTTTTGGGATTTACGTCAACTAGACGACAATTGACATGTCGCTTGACGTAAACTTGACATGTCAATTGACATGTAAAACGGCCTGATTCGCGCCAGCGCGGGCCGTCAAATTGTGTAAAGTGACATAATTTAACAAAAGAAAAAGTGTCAATAGACACTATTCCTCTTGTGTATAGTAGTGAACTTGTATTCTATCGAACACTTGTTGCGCTGTCAAATAACCCTCTACGCTATCTTCATCATCATCAACAAGCCCCATAATTTCAAGTAGCCCCTTTTCAGACCCATAAGAATATTGATGGCAAATGGCATCACATATTACATTTTCACAATTTGGATAACAAACTTGTATAGTTCCAAAAACTATGTCAGTTTCAAAAGGTATATTTGCGCTTTCTAATAATTTAATTAATTTTTCCATTTCAGTCATTCCTTATCACTCCTTACATTATAATTATAGCATAAGTGCTTGATTAAGTCAAGCACTTATTTTAATTTTTTTACTAATTCTTTGCATTGTTCTTGGTGGCTCTTGTAGTATTCAATTCCCCACTCAGTAGCAAGGCTTTCACACTCTATTTTAAAATATCTATCAAAATATTCTTTTTTAGTGATAGCACCATTATCATAAGCAACCTCTAACATAAACAACTCAATAGCACGACTATCACTCAATTCTTCAGTTTCAGTTTCTAGGTGTCCTATTTCGTGTAGTAAACTCATTAAAAATGTATCAATTTCTATATTGTATTTACTTGTAATGTAGTCCATAAATAAAGTATCATCTTCTTTGTTTTCTTTAAAACAAACCCAAACTTTACCTTCTTCCCAATCACTTGTAAACTCATATTTATCTTTTAATACTTTGTAATCACTATTGATAGTTTTAATAAAATCATTTAGAACTTTCATTTTTTTCATTTCTATCACTTCCTTACATTATAATTATACCATATCTATACAAAAAGTCAATACTTTTTTAAAAAAAGTTTTAGGAAATTACTTTACATGCGCAAATGTCAATTATGCGTGTAAAAAAGTGTAAAGTTGACACTTAAAGCAAAAACGTTTCGCGGCGGCCAGTCGCGAAACGCTCGAGCAAACAAAAAAACTTTACACTTGGAATGTAAAGTCCTTTTTTGTCGCGACCTCTTTCCCTTATCGTAGAAAATCACACTTGACCATAATCACGCCATTTTATTCACGCAGGACAATAGTAAACTACGCTACCACCTATTTATTAAACGCCAGTGGTAGAACTCTTACAGAGCCATAGCGTTGTAGGTTTTCCAAGCCCTACCAAAGAGAAATTAAGGTAGGTTTTTAATTTCCCTTTGGCAAGGCTTAAAGCCTTGACTTGATTAGATTGAAAAGTATGCTTTTTTCTTTTCAACTTCTCTCTTAAATCTATTATCGTGATTTAAGATATAAGATACTCTTTGATTTGATAATGATTTATCAACTTCTTTTGTATCTTCGTTGTAAACTTTGATAGCCTTAACTCTATCTAATTCAAGTATTTCAGTGATAGTCATTTTTCTACCAACTTCAGTTAATACTTCAACTAGAGTATTTGCTATTTCGATATTTTCAGTAGCACTCTTTGATACTGATTTTGAACTATTTTTCTTATCTAATAGTTCGATTTCGTGTTTTGCAAACTCAACTACCATTGTGTCATTTGCATAAGTTTCGATTATGTGATTTAACACATCTCTTTTAGTTATTTTCTTTTCAGCCATTTTAATCAACTCCTTTACTTATTGGCTTGTAAATAAGTTTCTTTCTTATTTACATATTTATTATATCATAACTGATTTATTAAGTCAATACTTTTTTTTATTTTTTTAACTTTTTTTATCAGTTATGTTATAACCATTTCTCATTTCTTACATATTAATTATAACAAATTATTTAATTAAAGTCAATAGTTTTTTTAATTTTTTTTATTTATTTTTTTAACTATTCCCTTTCTTTATTTACATTATAATTATATCAAATAATAATTAAAAAGTCAATAAAAAATTAAAAAAAGTTTTAGGAAATTGCTTGACAGTAAATCACACAAATGTTCGATGTCAAAAAGTGTAAAGTAGCTCTAGAACACAAAAACGTCGCGTGACCTTTGACCACGCGACGTCGAGGTAATTATGTAAAATAAATGTAAAGGGTATGTAAAGTAATAAGGGTGTTTACATTTTTTAATAAATCCATATTTTTATTTCTTTTTTATTTTACATAATTATTATATCAAAAATTTTTAAAAAAATCAAAAAAAGAAGAATTAATCTTCTTTTACAATAGACCATTCGCGCCAAGTTGGTGTGCTATTTAGTTTTACTATTGTATTGCCAAGTCTTTTAATGCTTTCTTTAAAGATTTCAATTTCAATATCAATATCTTCAAGTCCAGTGTGCTTTTCTTCAAAGTTTTCATTGTTTGACAAATAACAATAAATTGCTTGTGCAGTTGTGCGCACTCTTCCACTATTAGTTATAAAAGCGCTTTCATTTATTGAGTTTTTAATATTTTCAAACTTTAAGCAATAATTTGAATAATCTTTTGAATAAGTTATTACTTTTGATATTTCCATTGTATCAAGTAAATCTAATTTTTCAATTGGGTTATCAGTTCCAAACTCTTCACAAAGTCTTTCAATTGCTTGTTTATCAAATAAACCATTGTGCGCAACCATTATTTTGATATTATATCTATTGATTATTTTAGTTAAGTCTTGCGCCATATCGTTTACACTACAATTTTTATAGCGCTTGTCATTTTCTAACTTTTCAAAATAATTTGGGTATTTAGTAGCGCTAAAAGTTGATAACATTATAAACTTATTATTGAAAAACTTTCTTATTAAATAACTTTTTTCTTTTACTACTTTTTCAGTTTCAGTATCAAATACTTTTATACCAATTTCAAATGGTAAAACGCTTTCTTTCACGAATAGACTACCTATTGTTTCAGTATCTACAAATAATAAATATTTTTGTTTTGCAATATCAATTGTTTTTTCTTTTGTTTTCATTTCAATTCCTCTTTTCTTTACATTATAATTATCTCATACTTACAAAGAAAAGTCAATAGTTTTTTAAACTTTTTAAAACTTTTCTTTGTATTTTTGTTTGCGCGCAATTACTTTCTTTTTGTTCTTTTGATAGCCTGCGCCATTGTAAGACCAAAAAGTAGGTATCCAAGCATCACGAACACTTGTTTTATTATTTTTCTTTTTATTCATTGTTATCAACTCCTAATATTTGCGCCATTAATTTTTCTAAGTCTTTTGATTTCTTTAGATTTGCGCTTTTTAATTTATTTATTTCTTTTAATGTTTCATAGTCTTTTGCTAATTGTTTTTTATTATTTTTATAAGCGCCATTTTTAATATTTAACATTATTTTAATATAAGCGCTTTTGCTAGCATTTAAGTTTTTCATACTATCACCTCATTACATAATAATTATATCACATTTACAAAATAAGTCAATAGAAAATTGCAATTTTTTTCAAAAAGTTTTGGGAATACAACGCCGCCACGCGTATCATAGTTTCGATTGACAAAATTTTACATGTAAAGTACCTGTCAAAAAACGTCGCGCCCCGGTCATTCGCGCGACGTCAAAAAGTGTAAAGAAAAAAGTGTCAATTGACACTATTTTTCCATTTCAGCAATTAGTTCTTCTTGTCTTGCTTGTAATATTTCAATTCTTTCAATGTAGATATCTTTATTTTCTTGTAATCTTCTATTGATTTCTTTTTCAATTAAATCACAATCAATTCTATAATAATATCTTTTTGCTTTAACCTTTTTAGGTTTATTTACTACTTGAATATCAAGTTTTGCATTAGGTATGAAGAACTTTGCAGTTTTCTTTATGTTTTCAACCTCTTCGTTTCTTCCATAATAGTTATAATCATAGAATTCTTCACGAACAAGTTTATTATCAGTATCATAAAGTCTTACTTGATATTGCATTTCACTTGAATTGCTTTCAAACTCGAACTCTTCTTCGTGGTCTACTGGTAAGCAATTATATTTTCTTAATGTATTAACACAAACTCTTTGTTGATTTTGTCCTTCCCAACCCCAATGAGTTTTAACTTGTTTTTCATACATAGGTATAATGTTTTCAATAGCCTTTCTAGTCATAACTTGACCATTATAAGGTTTAAATATTTCTAATGTATTTTTTAACATTTTAATATCTTCCTTATCATTTAATTTGTTAAACACTTGTTTGTCCCCCCAACCATATCTTCTTGTAATTTTCATAATTATCAATTCTCCTTTTCCTTACATTATAATTATCTCATACTATTATTTATTTGTCAATACTTTTTTTATTTTTTTTAATATTTTTAGCAAGTAGGTTGCTAAAATTGAATAATCAATTTTTTGCAACCATACTTTTCAACAACCATTTTGTTGATTTCAACAATTGGCGTATCACCAGGAATATCGTCCTCTAGTGTGAAGTAAGTGTCCCAATCAAAAGGATTATCACTTTCTAAGTTTTGCCATTTGTTTAATTCGGCTATTGCAAATGTTCCACAATAATTTGCTTGTAAGTATAATACCATAATATCTACCTCCATCTCTTACATTATAATTATCTCATACTATAATAAAAAAGTCAATAGTTTTGTGAAAAAAATTTAATTTTTTTTACAACTATTTTTACGCACAAAAGGTTTACATGTCAAATTGTGTCAAAAAGCGGCGCGAATCGATTGTCCGCGCGCCGCCGAACAACGTTGCCTGGTGTGTCATTTGCGCTAAATAAAAAAAGCCAATGGAGGTTTTTGGCTTTTTAAATTGCATACTTTAATGCTTTTGGATTTGCGTTTCTTCCACGCAATTTCTTGTTAGTTTTTCCTTTTCTAGCAAGATTTTGTGCAGTTCTCATAAATTGTGCTGCATTTTTGTCTACAACTACTTTTGGAGTTGCCACTTTTCTTTTTTGTGCCATTTCAATCACTTTCCTTTCCTTATTACACTTTAATTATACTACTTATTGTTTTTCTTGTCAATACTTTCTTGATAAATTTTTTCAATTTGTTCTAACACTAGATTTTCCATTTTTACACCTACCTTAATCATTTTTATTATTTAAATACACAACTAGCGCACTTACTACTATGATGATAACTCCTACTATTGCAATATCACTTAGACTTATCATACTCTCACCTCTTACATTTTAATTATACTATACTATTGAAATAAAGTCAATAGTTTTTTAAATATTTTGTAAAAAATATTTTTTTCTCTTTTTTCTTGCTTTTCTCTTGCTATTGCTTCATCTCTTAATGCGTATCTATCTTGCATTATTTCTTCAACTAATTCTTTGCTTGTTTCATCTAGGTATTCCATAATCTCACTACCTTTCTTACATTATTATTATTATATCAAATATTTATTTTTAAGTCAATACTTTTTTTATTTTATCAACTCTTTAATTATTGTTTTTTCACTTTCGTTGTATAATCTTTCTAACTCTTGATAAACAATATTTTCTTCAAGTTTAATTTGTTCTTTTAAGTAGAAACAATCTTTTATTGCCTTTTGGTCTTTATCAGTTAATTCTTCAAATAATTCTTTAGTTAATTTCATTTCAATACCTCTTTCTTTATTACACTTTAATTATATCATTATTGATTATTTATGTCAATACTTTTTTTATTTTTTTATAAAACATTTTTTGCAGTTTCTACTAAGTTAATTAATAAACCAACTATTCCAACTATTGCTACTACTATTATAAAATCAATTATTGTCATTTTTAATTCCTTCTTTCCTTTTCCTTTTACAATTATATTATATCACAACTAGAAATAAAGTCAATACTTTTTTTAAAAAAAAAGCAAGATTTTTAATCCCACTCTTCTTCTTCTACTGAAGTTACTTTGAAGTCATCATCGAAGCATACGCAAGTATGGTCTCCCCAATAACCACCTATGTAAACCCAATCACTTTCAAAACTTAATTCTTCAGGTTGTGCTTTACATTTTTCTATAAAAGCAAGTATTGTATCGAATGTTTCGTATTCACCAAAATCAAACTCAACACCTTTTTCTTCTAAAACTTTTACACACTCTTCAAAATTTAAACCTATTAAATAATCAAACATTTTAATCACCTTTTCCTTTTCCTTACATTATAATTATACCATATCTAGAAAATAAGTCAATAGTTTTTGCAAAATATTTTTAGGAAATTACTTAACACTGTCTAGTGTAAATAGTGTGTGTCAAAAAGTGTAAAGCAGTGCTCTAATAAAAAAGCGGCGCGCCACGACCCACACCGCGCCGATGTCAAAAAGTGTCAAGTAATTAGGCGTAATTTTTCATCTCAATTTTGGCGCTCTCTCACTACTCAAAGTAGAGTTAGCAATTCTCAAATCTAGGGTGACCCCAGGACTAAGGCGCGCCCGCGCCTTATTTTAATTTCCTATTGCTTTTATCTAAGCATTTCAATTCTATTATGTTAAAATAAAACAATATCAATTTTATTTGATATTGTTTATTTATTATTCGTATTTAGTTAAATCTCCATACTTATGAATAGTTGCTACACAAGCAGTGAAGATGATAGCAAGAACACCAATAAACTTAAAGTATTCTATTGTCCATTCACTATCAACACTTGATACAAATAGTATAAATGTTGTCATTGCTATAAACTCTAATGTTGTTTGGATACTTTCTTTTAATACTAATTTCTTTTTATTCTTTTTGTTTTTCATTTTAATTCCTTCTTTCTTTATCTTACATAATTATTATAACATTGAATAATAAATAAATCAATAGTTTTTCTAAAAGTTTTTATTTTTTAGTTGTAAAGTGTAAAGAAAAAAAGTAATCACTTGATTACTCCTCTTCAAAGACTACATCTAGAACCTGTCTTTTTAATTCGCGTAACTCTTTAGCATACTTATCGTAGTACTCTTCGTCCTCTCTAGTCCAATGGTCTATTAATTCAATGCTCCAAATAACACCTTCTAACCACTCAATTCTTTCTTTTATTTTTAAATATTTTTCTTTTGTCATATTTTATTACCTACCTTTCCTCTTTACAATTATATTATATCACAATCAAATTAAAAGTCAATACTTTTTTAATAATTTTTTTATTTTTTTTATTCTTTTATTTATTATTCTTTCTTTGTTTATTTCTTTTATTTATTTATTTATTATTTATTCTTTGTTGTTCTTCTCTTTTCTTATTGATTTATTTATTGTAAATAAAATAAAAAACTTTTCAAAAAACTATTGACTTCTTACTAATAGTATAGTATAATAATATTGTAAAGAAAAGGAAAAGGTGAATTGAATGAAAAGTGTTTATGTAATAGTTAAACAAAATGTCAATACTAATGAAAAGCAAAACGTAGGTATGAAGGTATACACGAGCAAAAGATTTGCACAAAAAGTTGCAAGTAATTACAATGATGCAATGTGGGATTCAAGTCAATGGTATTATTTTGCTGAAGAGTTTATTATTGATGACTTTCAAACAACTGAAGATTTACATGAAGAAGAAGAATAGTTCTTCTTTTTTATTTGCTTTAGTTTCCTTAACAACGTTTCCTAGTGTATCATAGAGTTACGTTGATACAAATAAGATTTTAGTTTTAGGAAAAATTATCTATTTGTTTTACTTGACATTTTGTTTACAAAAACTTTACAATTGCTTTACATTTTAAAAATCGCTCCGTCAGGTGCATTGACGAAGCGATGTAATAGCGCTTCATGGAAGTGTCAACATACTGTTCAGAAATGTTTCAAGGGGGTGGTCTTATGGGATTTTCTGAGAGGTTGACCTGAAAATACGTTGGGCACGCCTAGAAAACGACCAAATATTTTTTCCGTTTCTACAAGCTCTCTAAAACATAATTTTCTTCTTTCCAATAAGTCTTACAATATTCACATCTAGCCTCCGCAGGATTAAGCGGAGCGCCGCAATTTTCGCAATGCGCCTGAATTTTCTTTTTTATGCCTTGTCTTAATTGCGGAGATGAATATCTTAAATCTGTTCTACTGTACACTGGCTCTTGTTTAATATTACCAATAGGTAGTGGAGTTTCTTTATCCTCCAGTTTTTTAGTAAATGGATTCCAGCTCATTTTATTCCTCCTTTTGCGCATTTGCGCATTCTAGGATATACTGCTTCATTACTTTTGCCTGTAATTCATCTAAAAAACTCCATGTGTGCACATTATACCCCGTCTTAGGCTGTTTATCGGCTATTGTTGCGCATTGTGTACAATATTCATCTGCAAGTGCTAATGCTTTATCAAGAGGTAGCGGATTAGTTTGTTTTTTAAGCGCTAATAAATATTCTTTTTTCTTAGTTTTAAAACATGCGGTTACCGGCTCATGGTTCACGTACCTGGTCATAAACTCCGCAATGCGAGCACAATGACTTAATTGTTTTCCATCATATCCATATTTATTTATTTTTTCTTCAACAGTAGGGAAAGGGTGACATAACTGTTTTCTTTTTTCAAAAGCTGTTCCCATTAAAGCCATTATAAATCTGTGCGGGTCTGCAGCTACAATTTCTTCACGATAATCTAATAGCTTTTCAACCCAGTGTTGATATTTTGGATTAATAATAATATAATCACTATACAATAGCTCAATGTAGCTTAAGTTTTCTTTTTTAAACATTTCAAACATGACGCGGATATCTTTTACTTCAGCATGTTCTTCACTGTTAGGCATTATGCGGATTGTCGATACTGGCGCATGGTTGTAGATAAAATCGTCAAGAGTCGGAAGTACAATACTTTTAGTATCAATATCACTCATGTACTCTTCACTATATTCATCTAATCCATAATTTTGTGAACCTTGTAATGCGGTAAACATTACTTCATATCCACATTCTTTTAAATAACAATAATGTTCATAAACTCTATTCATTATTCTTTCTCTTTGCTGGTCCATATTGTACCTCCTTTCTTTTAACTTTAACTTTTATTTTTGCGGGAACCCTGTCTATAACTTCTTCATCTGGGTATTCTGATACATAAGTTCCTTCTTTAGTTTTTACTTTTATTTTATAATCTCATATATAAGGTTCTTTTGGCATAATCTACTCTCTTATATTATTGGGGAGATGCGGTTGCGGCGGTAAGTGTGTCTTAGGTCCAGTACATATGATTCTTGGTGGTGCTACATTTGGCACAGTTGGTGGTATTGGATTTGTGCTAATATTTGGGCTCATAACCGCAACAATAGCATCAATGATTTCATTGATTTTGTCCCTTAGTATAGCTCCTTCTTGTGTCCATTCAATTTGATAATAACCATCTGGAATTGGCCCAGTGGGGATTTTCTTAATCTGCTTCATAATTCACCTCTCGAAAATTTTCTTTTTATTATTTTTCTTTTATATATATATTATAACAAAAAATTTTGTCAAAATCAATTAATCTTTTTTATTCTAGATTGACAACGTAAAATTTTTATGGTAGAATATAAGTATAGAAGAGCTAGAGAGGAGATGATTATTACGGAAACTAAAAAACTTGACTATTCACTTAAAACTGCTACTGAGCGTGCTCAGTTTGTGCAGGACTTATTACCTACTTTAACTAAAGAACAATTAAAAAATAAAAAGTATATGGAGATTATGTCAGATTATATTGTTTCCGCTATGACTCCCGAAGAGAAGAAACAAAAGTTAATTTTAACAGATAATAGAATGATAACTGTTAATAAACGTGAAACTTCATTCCAAGGTTTAGTTGATAAATTTGAGAATGGAGAAGACGGTCTTTGGAACTTCATGATTGATAATGATAAAAATATTCTATTAACTCACAAGAAAGAAATTACAGATTATGATTTAGAAAATATTGACTCATTAAAAGATTTAAAAGAAAGTATTAAAATTATTGAAAAGAAAGAAAAAGAAGCTACTGGTAAAAATAAATATAAATTAAAAAAATGATTAATAGAAATGCATCAAGAGCAGTATATAATAAAAGATGCGTTTAAAGGGACTTCAGCTTTTTCAAGAGCAACAGCTAAAAGTTTAACTAGAACTGACTTATCAGAAAATATTCATATAGATGAAAATGGCGAACCAGTTAGTGATTGTTTAGTGTCATTCTTTAATCCTGAACATATTTGCGGATTACTTTGCAATTATTCGGCGCTTAAAGAAGAATGTTGAGGGAATTTTAGTTGGGACTTCTGGTACCTAATGGAAGATTTAGACAATCTTATTGAAAAAACTTTAAAAGATGAATATCCTTTATACTATAAATTATTAATATACAAAATAGATGGTCTTTCAAATGCGGATATCCAAGAATTATTGCAGGATGAATTTGAAATAACTTATTCTGTTGAATATATTTCATCTCTTTGGAGAAACAAAATACCTAAAATGTTAGCGGAAAAGGCCAAAGAAGATTATTTGATATGATATTATACTTATGTAGAGTACGGCAAGTGGAAAAGATGTTCAAAATGCGGTGAAGTAAAACTTGCGCATAACCGTTTCTTTTCAAAAAATAATACATCTAAAGACCACTATTATTCAATTTGTAAGAAATGTCGTAACAAGAAAAAAGAGGTGTAATACATGGCAGAAATGAAAATGTGTGAGAAATGCGGAAGAATGAAAAACGCAGACACTCAGTTTTATCAATATAGAAATGGAGAAAAAACTGAACTATGTAAAGATTGCTTAACTATGCACATTGACAATTTTGACCCAGAAACATTTTTGTGGCTATTGGAGAAAATGGATGTTCCATATATTCCAGAAGAATGAAATGTTATTCGTGATAAAGCTTTTGCGAAAAACCCTATTTTAAATGGAATGTCTGTTTTTGGAAAATATTTGTCTAAGATGAAATTAAAACAATACAAGGGTAAAGGTTGAGCAGATTCAGCTGCATTACAAGCAGAAAGAGAATATAAAAATAAGATTAGCACAGAAGAAAGACAAAAGTATGATGAAGAATTAAAAGAGAAAATGGAAAATGGAGAAATAACAGAAGCTGAATTTAAAACATTAGCTAGTACTCCATCTCAAAAAGAAGATTTATTAATGCATCCTGAGAGATATATTCCTGGCGGAGATAGCTCTTATGCAAATCCAGATTCTTATATAGATGAATCATTACTTGAAGACGGAATAGATTTAACTGATGAAGATAAAATTTATCTTGCTACTAAATGAGGTAGAACATATAAACCTTATGAGTGGGTTCAGTTAGAAAAAACTTATAATGATATGATGGAGTCTTTTGATATTCAAGATGCGGATTCCATCCATACATTAATTCATATTTGTAAAACAGATTTAAAGATGAATCAAGCTATTGACTGTAGTGATTTTGAAGGCTACCAAAAACTTTCAAAAGTTAGCAATGATTTGCGTAAATCAGCTAAATTTACTGCAGCTCAAAACAAAGAAAAGAAGGATGATTATGTTGATTCTATTGGTCAACTAGTATCTATGTGTGAAAGAGAAGGATTTATCCCTAGATACGCAACTGATATTCCACAAGATAAAGTTGACGCAACTTTAAAAGATATGAATGAATATGTTAAGAAACTTGTTACTCAAGATTTAGGTTTTGGTCAACAAATTGAAGATTCAATTAGAAAAATACAAATTCAAAAAGAAATGGAACAAAATGCAGACCAAGATTTGACAGACGAAGACTTTGCGGAATACTATAATGACGTAGAACAACAAAGAGAACAAGATTATGAAGCATTAGAGGAAGATGGTGATGAATAATGGCATTGGCGGATTTAATGGCGTTATCATCATCAAAAGAAAGAAAAAAGATAGGAATTTCAGAAGAGCGCATTAAAGCTCAGATGACTCCTATCCGTAACCAAATTGCATTTTGGCGCGAATATCCAGATATATTCGTAGACTTTTTGTGTGGAGATAATCCAGAAAATTTCCACTTATATTTTTATCAAAGAATATTCTTGCGCGCAGCAATGCGTCATAAATATATTTATGCGACATTCCCACGTGGATATTCTAAATCATTCTTGGCGGTTTTGGTTTTAATGTTAAGATGTATATTATTCCCTAATTCACATTTTTTCGTTACCACTGGTGGTAAGGAACAAGCTGCGGGAATCGCAAGAGAAAAAGCCGATGAATTAGTAAAACTTATCCCAGGTTTAAGAAATGAGATAGACTGGTCAAGAGGTGAAACTAAATCGTCAAAAAATGAAGTTACTTATAAATTTAAAAATGGTAGTGTATTAGATATCATGGCTTCTCAACAAAGCTCTCGTGGTAAACGTGCTACTGGAGGTTTAATGGAAGAGGTTATTTTAATAGACCCAGAAACATTAAATGATGTTATCATTCCTACAATGGTAGTTGACCGTCGTTTATCAGATGGAACTAGACATGAAGAAGAAGTTGCAAACAAAAGCCAAATCTATGTTACAACTGCGGGATGGAAAAATTCATTCTCTTATGATAAATTAATACAAATATTGATACAACAAATTATCAATCCTGATGAAGCTATAGTTTTAGGTGGAACTTGGAGAATTCCAGTTATGGAAGGATTACAACCTAAAAACTTTATTCAAGGATTGAAACTTGATGGAACTTATAATGATAGTTCGTTTTCAAGAGAATATGAATCAGAATGGAGCGGAGATGCGGAAAACGCTTTCTTTTCATCTGAAAAATTCGATAAATATAGAACATTATTGCAACCTGAGTCTGAATATAGCGGAAGAAGTAGTAATTCACAATATTATATACTTGGAGTCGATGTAGGTAGATTTAAATGCACTACCGAAGTTTGCGTATTTAAAATCACTCCACAACCTCAAGGTGCTGCGCTTAAATCATTAGTTAATATTTATACTTATGAAGCTGAAGATTTTGAGGTGCAAGCTATTAATATTAAAAAATTATATTATAGATATAAAGCAAGACAAATCGCAATAGATGCTAACGGTGTTGGTGCCGGTTTTGTAGATTTTATGACAAAGGCGCAAATCGACCCTGAAACAGGTGAGAGTCTACCTGCTTTTGGTGTATCAGGCGGAACTGCTGAAGATGTAATTGAGCAGTATAAAAAGGTACGTGGACCAGAAGTAGAAAATGATGCTATGTATTTAATTAAAGCTAATGCCCCAATTAATACCGAAGCACATACTTATGTTCAAACGCAAATGTATAGTGGTAAAGTTAAATTCTTAATTGATGAAAATCAAGCTAAGGTTAAACTTATGGCCACTAAAGTTGGTCAGAATATGAGTCCAGAAAAAAGAACTGAACATCTATGGCCATTTACACAAACTACTATTTTAAAAGAACAAATGCTTAACTTAGTAGAAGAAAATGAAGGAACTAATATTATTTTAAAACAAACTAATAAGAAAATTCCAAAGGATAAATTCTCTGCTTTTGAATATGGAATGTATTATATGAAGCAAGAAGAAGATAGACTAAAGAAAAGAAAGAAAAGAGATATTTCACAAATGATGTTCTTCAGTTAAAATTGCGGATTTGGGCAATTTTAACTGATGTGTTCTATGAAATATTAATATATTTATAGAAATATTTTTGGTATATGTGAAGTCTGCAAAAGGAGGAACAATGAGAGCTAGTAAAGGCGAAATTAAGATTGAGGACATCTTAAGAACTGCTGGAATGACTTTTGAAGAAGAGTATTCATTCCCAGATTTAGTGAGCTCAACTGGAAGACCTTTGCGTTTTGATTTTGCGGTATTTGATGATGAAGGAAATATTCAATTTTTAATTGAATATCAAGGAATTCAACATTATGAAGCAAGAAGCAAATTTGGAAGTTATTCAGGTTTGCGTAGACAGCAATACCATGATATGAAGAAAAAAGAATACTGCAAAAAGCATAATATAATATTATTAGAAATACCATACATATTAGAAGGACAGATTACTTATGATTATATTATGAATTTATATTATTCAAAAGGCGGTTTCTAGAAAAGCGGGGTGTCAACTTTGATTAATAGAAAAGAAGAAATTAAGAAAAAAGGCTTTTCCATGGTTAATGATATCAAGGAAGAGCTAAAAGATGCCTCTCAAAATAGTTTTGTGCCTGTGGATTTTTCAAAGATTAAAGTCGGAACTAAAACTTTAGAAGATGCTATTCTTAACTTAGGTAACTATAGAAGAGCAGACACTAGATTTGTTAATAGAGACTCTATTTTCAAAGCTATGTTAAACAGAGATTATGAGGAAATGAGAGCAATCTCAAATTTCTATTTTGATTCAAGTGGTATTTATGCACGTTTATGCCGCTATATGGCTAAAATGTACAGATACGACTGGATGATAACTCCATATATCAATGAAGAAGTTACAAAAGAAAAAGATGAGAATACAATTTTAGGAGACTTCTATAAAATCTTACTTTACTTTGATAATTCAGAGTTAAAAAGATTATTTGGAGGAATTGCGCTTAAGGTTATTAAAAATGGATGCTATTATGGATATGTTGTACCTGGAAATAAAAGAATTAACGTTCAAGAATTACCAGTTCAATATTGTAGAAGTAGATTTTCTGTTAATAACAGACCTGTAATTGAATTTAACATGAAGTATTTCGATGTTATGTTCAAAGACGCAGCGCAAAGACAAAAAATGCTTGCCATCTTTGGAGAAGATTTCAAAAAAGGTTATATCTTATATAAACAAGGAAAATTACCTCCACTATTTGTAGGAGATACTGAAGGATGGTATGTATTAGAAGTTGGTTCAGCTTTCAAGTTTAATATTGATGGCTCAGATGAACCTTTATTTATGTCAGTCATTCCTGCTATCATAGATTTAGATGAAGCTAAAGATATTGATAAAAAGAAAATGGCTCAAGAATTATTAAAAATAATTATTCAAAAAATGCCTGTTGATAAAAATGGGGATTTAGTATTTGATGTAGATGAAGCTCAACAATTGCATAATAACGCAGTACAAATGCTTAAGAAAGCAATTGGTATTGATATATTAACTACATTTGCTGATGTAGATGTTGCGGATATGGATAGTAACCGTAGTAACGCAGCAAGTGATGACTTAGAGAGAGTAGAACGTGGTGTTTATAATGAAGCCGGTGTTTCACAAATGCAATTTAATACTGACGGTAATATTGCTCTTGAAAAATCAATACGTAATGATGAAGCATCTCTATATGATTTAATTTTACAATTTGAAGGTTTCTTAAATGATTTAATTGACAAATATAATAAAAGACCTAAAAAATATTATTACAGAGCTCAAATTTTAACTACAACTATTTATAACTATCAAGATATGGCTAAATTATACAAAGAACAAATGCAAGTTGGATTTAGTAAAATGTTACCTCAAATTGCTATGGGTCAATCTCAAAGCACTATTTTAGCTAACGCTTACTTTGAAAATCAATTACTTGACCTTGTTAATGTATTTATTCCACCAATGATGTCAAGTACAATGAATAGTGATGTATTGAATAGAGTTAATCAACAAAATAGAGATAATAGAAAATCAGAACAGGCTGCTGGGGATTCTAATCCTGAAGGTGGAAGACCTGAAAAACCTGATGATGAAAAGTCTGAAAAAACAATTCAAAATGAAGAAAGTAAAGCATAAAAATAATTTTTCGGACAAATTTAATAAAACTAATTACCACTTTATTTAAATAGTAATAAGTGGAAGTTAAAAGAGGAGGCGTAGAGATATGATGCACCAATCAATCGCAACAATAGATTCTCCTGAATTTATTAATCTACAACCTTTAGAGATTAACCCACTAATGAGCAGCTGTGAAATAAAAGTATTATATGTTGGTGAGAATAGAAACCAAAGTTATATTACTAAAGAAGTTGCAACAGAAATGGCAAAAACTCTAAGAGGAGCGCCTATTGTTGGATATTACAAAGAAGAACAAGAAGATTTTAGAGACCATGGTGAAAAGATGGTATGGGATGGCGATGGTGTTAGATTTGAATGCCAAACTAAACCATATGGATTCGTAGCACCTGATGCTAGAGTATGGTTCCAAAAGTTTAAAGAGACTGACGACTTTGGTAACGAAGTTGAAAGAGAATATCTAATGACAACTGGTTATTTATGGACTGGTCAATACGAAGAAGCTAAATTAGCAACTGAGCAAGGACGTCCTCAATCAATGGAATTAGATGAAGAAACTTTAGATGGTCATTGGTCAACTAATAGTAAAACAGGTATGGAATTTTTCATAATAAATGATGCGATATTTTCTAAATTATGCATTTTAGGTGAAGATGTTGAGCCTTGTTTCGAGGGAGCTCGCATTACCGCACCCGAAGTAAGTAAACAATTCACTAAAATGGATGATGAATTTAGAAGCACATTATTCACTATGATGCAAGAATTAAAATCTGCATTGCAAGGAGGATACAAAATGGAACTAGAAGATAAAAATGTTGAAACTGAAGTTACTACTGCTGAAGAAAAAGTAGAAGAAACTACTGTTGCTGCTGAAGAAGCTCCAATCGTTGAAGAAGCTCCTGTAGCAGAAAACATTGAAGAAAATTCCATTGAAGCTGCTGTTGAAGAAAATGCGGAAGAAGTTAAAGAAGAAGAAAGCGCAGAAGAAACAAACGAACCTGAAGTTGCTCCTGTTGAAGAAGAAGCTCCAGTAGTAGAAGAAACAGTAAGCGAAGAAACTGAAGAAGTAAAAGATTACGCATTAATTGAACAAGAATTAAATGAATTAAAAGCAAAATATGCTGAAATGGAAACAAAATATCAAGAATTGGTAACATTTAAAGAAGCTGTAGATAATGAAAAGAAAGACGCTTTAATCAATAGTTTCTATATGTTATCTGATGAAGATAAAAAGGATGTTATCGAAAACAAACAAAAATATTCTCTAGAAGAAATTGAAGCAAAATTATCTGTAATTTGTGTAAGAAACAAGGTTAATTTTGATTCAGAAGATAGCTCTAAAAATGAAGATAAAGTAGAAGGTCAAACTACTTATAGTTTAGACGGTTCTGCTGTTGCTACACCAGCTTGGTTAGCTGCTTTAAAGAGCAATAGAGATAATAATAAATAATTTGAAGGAGGATATAACAGATTATGGCTACTAGTATAAAAATCAAAAGAGATGGTTATGGTCAAGTAGAACCTAATCATTTATCAGCTCAAGGCAATAGACAAATTTATGCTCAACTTCCTGCTGATGAAAACATCGAATTACTAGAAAATGGTCAATATGTTAAATATGACTATGCTGCTGGTAAAGTTGCTTTCACTGGTAATGGTGCTGAATACATGCTAGTTTATAACGAAGAAAAACTTTATGATGAGAGAAAACAATCTCACAAAGACTTCGCTATGAAAAAAGACGATTATGTTGGCGGAATAATGACTCCAAGAGTTTTCAAAACTAACATTGGTGACATCTACACAACTAACTGTATCGGTGATGGAACAGCTGAAATTACATTAGAAGTTGGAGACAAATTAGTTGTTGACGCAACAAACGGATATTTAAAGAAAGATAACACTGCATCTGAAGGTATGATTTGGCAAGTTGCTAAATTATATACAATGCCAGATGGACAAAATGGTGTTAAAATTCAAAGAATAAACTAATATAGGAGGACAAAATAATGGAATACAAAGATTTAGCTAAATTAGCAAAAATGGCAAGTAATTCAAATCCTTCTATGACTTATTCTTTAGATGGTGAGAATTACACTGTTGCTGAAATTAATGCAACATTAAACAAAGAATTAAATAACATAGCTGGAAATTACCATGCTTATGAACAAAATAAACACACTATCTTCGCATTAATCGAAGAAACTATTGATACAATACTTCCTCAAAGAGTATTAGAACAATACGGAAACTTTGCTGAATTTAAACAAATCGCTCAAGGCGACAAAGCTATTTTCAAACAAAAAGTTACTGCAGCTTCTAGAAGAAGAGCAAAACAATTCATCACTAGAGTTGGATTAGCTGGTGTTTATGAAGTATTCAAATTAGATGGAACTAGTTATGAATTACCAATCACTGCATTCGGTGGGGCAGCTCAAATCGCTATCGAAGAATTCTTAGATGGTAGATGGGACTGGAACGAATTAGTTGAAATCGTTATGGAAGGATTAGATGAAGCTATTTATCTAGAAATCGAAAAAGCATTAATCGGTGCTGTTGATAAATTACAAGCTATCAACAAATATAGCGGAAACGCATTCGATGAAGCTGCTATGGATAGATTATTAGGTATTGCTGACAGCTATGGTAAATCAACAGTTTACTGTACATACGAATTTGCTGCAACTATGATTCCTCAAAATGGTCAATGGGTATCTGAAGATATGAAAAACCAAAAATGGAATAATGGTTACTTAGCAAACTACAAAGGTCACAATGTAATCGTATTAAATCAATCATTAACTGATGAAACTAATACAACTAAAGTTATTGACCCAGCATATGCTTGGATTATTCCAGCTGGAGCTGATTCTAAACCAGTTAAAATCGCTTTCGAAGGTCAAACACTTGTTGATGATAGAAAGAACGACGATTGGTCTAAAGAAATCCAAGTTTACAAAAAACTTGGTGTTGGTGCAATAATCACAAATAATATTTGTGTATACCAAAATACATCTTTAACAAAAGACGTAGCACCTGAATCAATTTAATATAAAATAGGTAAAAATCTTGGGGAAGGTTAAAAGGTTTCTTGTAAAAGAGGCTTTTTTGCCTTTCCCATTTTTTTATTAGAGAAAAAAGGAGATATATAATATGTTAGATGACAAAACAATAGTAAAAGTAAAAAATAGAGAGAACGGATACGTTGGTTATAGTGTCCCAGACCTTAATAATTTAAGAAGAGAGTTCGCACCTGGTGAGGTTAAGAATATTACTTTTGAAGAATTAAAGAAACTATCTTGGCAACCTGGTGGTAAAAACCTACTTCAAAATTTCTTATTAGTTCAAGATAATGATGAAGCTATTGCAGAATTACTTGGTAAAGTAGAACCTGAATATTATTATACTGACGAAGAAGTTAAAAAAGTCTTATTACAAGGTTCTTTAGATGAATTAAAAGATTGCATAGATTATGCCCCTGCTGGTGTTCTTGACTTAATTAAGAAATATGCTGTTGAATTAAGATTAAACGATATTCAAAAGAGAGATGCTATTAAGGAAATGATGGGCTTTGATGTTAATAGCGCAATCATGGTAAATGATGCAACTGCAGAACCTGAAACTGCTGAAGAAAAAGCTAGAAGAATATCACCAATTAATGAAAAAAATGCCGTTAGTGAACCTGTAGCTACAGGAAGAAGAACTGTCACACCTGTTATAGTAAAGAAAAATTAATAAGTTGGAGGTGTAAGGATGGAAGTAACTAGTACACCTTTTTCTATGATTTATGATAGTTTCCTTTCTAAAATAACTGATGATATGTATATGGAATTAAATGAATTAGATACATATAGATTATTAGAAAAGTTATTAATGAACGCAATTCATAAATTTGAATTTCCGCATTTCGATATAACTGATTTTGAGGAAACTGAGGTAGAGGATGTAGGTACATATGAGGGCGTAGATTCAGATAATATGGAAGTTCCAATGATTAAATACATTGGCGGACATTTTAATACTGAACTAACTCTTGAAGAAATAAATATTATTTCAACTTATATGATTGTTGAATGGTTAAGTCAACAATTAGCTTCTGTTGAAAACACAAGAATGAAAGCGAGCGGAAGTGATTTTAAATTTACTTCACAAGCTAATCATATGTCTAAAATACTTGCTCTTAAGAGTGATTATGAAAGAGAAGGTTTTCATTTACAAAGATTATATAGCAGAAGAGAAAAAGATGAAGATGGCTTATATAAGACTACTTTTGGTAAAATCATGGAAGAGTCTGCTGCTGGAAGGGCGGTGTCAGAATAATGAAATTAGACACTGGCGCTGAAATTGATAAAACAGCAGTTCTTGCAAATTTAAAAAAAATAACTAATCAAATATTTAAATTATTACCTAATAGAGAAGAAAACATAGACTGGGAAACGCCATTGGCTACAATAGTAGAAGAATTATCTGGAATGGATAAAATATTAAGCGCATATCATGAGACCTTGTTTGCCATTTTATGCAAACTAAATGGTCTATATGATTTGAGAAGTGATAATGACTTCTTTGCTTATAGAAGAACTATTTTTGAATGTTTGAATTTATTATCTGGACTTAAAGGAGAGATTGAAGCATGTCAGGAATAGAAGATTTAAGCACTAGATTAAATTATCGCGGTGGCGCACAACAAGTACCTAGAATGAACGAAGATAAGCTAGATGCTTTAAAGAAAGCACTAATTCGTTCATACCAAAGTGCAACTGCTATATTAGCAGATGGCAGAGAGTTTAGATGTCTAATTAATCCAGACCATCTAAAAAATGTTTATGATGATAAAATCGTTTCAATTCCTTTCAAGGATGTTTGTTTAAATGCAGATAGAATTGGAAAAAGAATTGAAGGCGAAGTAGAAATAGGTATGAAACCAGGTGATGTATTCACATGGAAAGAAACAAATACTGATTGATTAGTTTTTTTACAAAGATTAGAGGAGACTGCTTATTTTAGAGCGGAAATCCGCAGATGTAAATATACAGTTGAAGTTGGAGAAGATACTTATAAATGTTATGCTGCTCGTCCATCTACAAATGAAATAGATTGGCGTGTTCAAAAAGAAAAAATCTGGAATGATATAGATTATAATTTACAAATGTATATCACAAAAGATGAAAAGACTGAGGCATTTTTCCATAGATTCACTGTTGTTAAGGTAAATGGTAAACCTTGGGAAGTTCAAGCTATTGATAATATGAGTTCAGACGGTATTATTATATTAGCATTAAAAGAGTGGTATCAAAATTCTATTGCGGAAGCAGCAGAGCAAGAGAAAAAAGATAAAGAACAACCTGTAATTATCAAAAAAGGAGACCCATATATAGTGGGTGATAATGTTGTATATCCATATGAAGTTAAAGAATATACAATTATGAATATGGAAGGTGGAGAGTGAGTTTTAGGTAGCACTAAAGCTAAGATTCTTCAACAAAATCCAAAAACCGCAAAAATTGAAATTACTACAGGTAGAAGTGGTAAATTTATTTTGAAATATGTTAAATATGGTTTCGAAGATGTCGAATTAGACATCACCATCGAATCTTTATAGGATATAAAGGAGTGTTGCAATTATGAAGAGAGATACTAGAAGTACATACCCTGTTACGTCATCTTTTCTTTCTATGGAAAAAGATTTTGAAACAATTTTGAAAAGATTGTTTATTCAAAGTTATCCATATAGTGAGCAATTAATAAGATTATTAGTAATAAACAATAAAGATTGTTTAGATAATACAGAAAGCGAAGTATATAAAAAAGTATTAGAGAATACTAATTTACATACTTTAGTAAGAGATGGTTATATAAAATTAGCTCCTAAGATTAGAATGCCAGAGCATGAAGAAATAAAGGCATATATAATTCTTAGTGTAGATAATTTTACTCCTAATAAAGAGAATGATTATTATAGAGACCATATAATTTCTTTTGATATAATTTGTCATATAGACCAATGGGATTTAGGAGATTATCGTATTAGACCATTAAAGATTGCTGGTTATATTGACGGTCTTTTAAATAATGCTAAATTAAGCGGAATTGGTACTATAGATTTTGTAGGATGTAATGAATTAATCTTAAATGAAGATTTGGCTGGATACACATTAACATATAGAGCAATAAATGGCAATGATGATAGACTAGAACCTAAAGAAGAATAATGTTAGACGGATTACTATTATTATCTGGTAATGACGTACCTTTTATTGGAGCGGAAATGTCTATTCATCAGCCGACTATAAAAGAAATCGCTTGACTTGGTGAAGAGAATTTTTTTACTGGGTATGAGTGAATAAATATTTCAAAAAACATTTTGTCTGAAGAGGACAAAATCAATTTAGAAAAACAAACGGATTTTGATATATTAATAGCAATACTAGGAGAGCATAATGCGGTAATGCTAAAAAATAGAAATTGCTTAGAGATGGTTCTGGCTTTATTATTTCCTGAATATGAAATTGAGTTTGAACAAAATGCAATTAAATTATCAAAAGGAGAAGAAATTCATAGAATTGATAATTCTAATTTTGTGGAGTTCAAACAAATAGTCAATGAAATTTTCCCTATTAAGGATGATAGTAAACAAAAAGACTATAATCCAAGTGGTGAATTAGCTAAGAAAATTGCGAGCAAATTAGCTAAAGGTCGTAGAAAAGCGGCAGCAGCCAAAGGAGAAAAAAGTAATAAAGTTGACGTTATAGCTAGATATTTATCAATATTAACTGTTGGTCAAAAGAAAGATATGAATGAGTATTTAAATTATACTTTATATCAATTGTTTGATGAACAAAAAAGGTTTGTATTGAAATCTAATTATGATATATATATAAAGGCTAAGATGGCCGGAGCGCAGGATTTAAAGGAAGTCGAAGATTGGATGCAAGACATCCATTTATAAAATATAAGAGGAGGATAAAAGTATATGAAATTTGGAGTACGTGAGATTTGTAACGTAGTATTCAAAGCTAAAGCTGACACTACTATCGGTACATCTACATTCAAAGCTGGACAACCAGTATTATACATTGACTCAGCTACTACTTCAACTGTTGAAGGTGCAGCTACTACAGTATATGCACAAGGTGGTAGAGGTAATACTAGATTAATCGCTTGGGAAGGTGAAAAAACTTTAACATTCACTGTTGAAGATGCTTTATTATCTCCAATCGGTTTCTCAATCTTATCTGGTGCTGGACTTTTCAAAAAAGATGATGTTAATGTTCACGTTCATTCTACATCTGAAGCATATCTTGGTACTGATGGTACTATTGATTTAACAGATGTTTTAAATGAAAGCGAAACTATTGACGAACATGCACCTGTATTCGTTATGGTTAGTGAAGCAGATGGCTCTATTACTGGTGAATTATTAGATAATTTCTCAGTTTCTGCTGATGGTAAAAAATTAGAAAATGGTAGCTATTCTGGTCAAAGCAAAACAGTATTTGTTGATTTCTATATAGTTAAATCTTCTGCTAACGTTTCTGAATTACAAATAGATGCAGAACATTTCGCAGGAAACTACTATGTTGAAGCTAGCACATTATTCAGAAGAGAATCTGATGGTGTTGATATGCCTGCTGAAATCACATTACCAAATGTTAAAATTCAATCTAACTTTACATTCAACATGGCTGCTACAGGAGACCCTAGTACATTTACATTCACTATGGATGCATTCCCTGGATACACTATGTTTGATAGAAAACACAAAGTATTATGCGTTATCCAAGTAGTTGAAGATGCTACAGCTGGAAACGAAACTAAAGACTCTGTAATGAAACACCCAACAGGATTCGTTATTGCAGAAGATGCTAACGATTCAATTGGTCGTGAAACAACTTACACAGACGAAGCTAGTATATAATAAAATTAAAGAGGGAGGTAACACTTCCTCTTTTTTTTGTATATAAAATTAGGAGTTGATAAATATGGGTAAAAGTAAGTATACAATTTATAGAACTTATGAAGGGCGCAGACGTGCAATATTGCCAAGCGCAGAGATTATCCATGCATATCTATTTAATAGATGAAGAGCAGACTCTGAATATGGTGATGCGGATGCTAAATTATTAACTAAATTTTTTGATGAATTAAAAAATGGGAAATACAATAAGGAAAAAGATGATTTTGGGTCTGCCGAAAAACAATATTTAATGGAAGAGCGCTATTATAACGCGGTTAAAGCATTAGGAATTAATTTTACAAAAGGTGGTCAAGGTCAGGCAGGTATTGCATTTGAAAAAGAAATTGAAAAATTAGTTACATCAAGCTCTAGTATGGGACAAGAGACTGCTGTTGCGACTATCAATTTGGGAACTGATAATTTTGAACAAGCAAAAATGGTTGTCGCAAAAATATTTGAAAAAGATGTTAACAAGATTCCGGAAGAGATTATCAAAAATATTGTACCAGGAAATCAATTCGACTCTTCTTCTCCTGGGAATTTTTATTTAAAAGTTGGTGTTAAACGTTATGGTAAAATCGACTTTCAAGCTGGAGAAAATGCGCGATTATCTTTTCATGTAGAAGGAGAACCTTCAGATGAGTTAAAACGTGTAGAAGATTTATTGTTACATGCTACTTTTTCTATCAAATCTTATAAATCTGATAGAGATGTTCATTTGGGTAATACTTCTAAAGTGAAAGCGGTATCTGCGGTTTCTGAATATGTTGCAAGTGAAGCTCAAGAGCCTAATGCAAAATGGGCTGGATATTATTATATTAAGCATCCTGAAGAGGAAATTCTTACTAGACAAGACCCAGAAGAGGTTAAACTATTATATCAACATTATGGTCATATGAGAAGTGTATATGAATTAACTGGTTTAGGACTTAAATATGGTAATTCATTATCTTCGCTTACTCAAGTTGATTTCTTGTTAGTTAATAGAGCTAATTCAGACCGCATTAATGTTTATTCAACGAGAGAATTAATTCAACATTTTGCCAATTCAGATAAATATATATTTTCTCTTGGCAGTGATATTCTTGTTGACAATCGTTAAAAAATATGGTAAAATAAAAGAGAAAAAAGGAGATAGTAATTATGGTTAGTTATGCAAATATGAAATTAAAAGTAGATACTTCTACTAAAACAGTTGATTTAGGTAATAATGTTTCTATTGAGATATTAAAATATTTACCTATTGAAGAAAAATCTAATTTAATTGAAATTACTTTACAAAAAGCATTTGAAAATGGAATTTATAATCCTATTAAATTAGATATGTATTTTTCATTATATCTTGTATATCTATATAGTAATTTTAGTTTTACTGATAAACAAAGAGAAGATGAAGAAAAATTATATGATACTTTAAAGAGTAATGGTATATTAGATAAAATTATTGATGCAATTGATGATAATGAATATAATGATTTATATACAATGTTAGTTGAAACTGAAGATAAAAAAATGGAATATCGTAAAAGTCTTATAGGGTTAGTTAATGAATTGGCAAATAGCGTAAGCGAAAATGCAGATGCTTTAAAAGAAATTGCTGATAAATTTCAACCTGAAAAATTCCAAAATGTAATAGATTTTGCGCAAGCTGCTAATGGTAACAGACCTATTGAATAAAATAAGTAGCAGGCCAAATTAGATTAATATTATTCCCTTAATTTACAAAGATAGTAAATGAAGGGAATTTTTTATTTTGTAATAAAGTTAAAAAAGGAGGAACAAGGATATGGGGACTATAAACACAAATATTAATGTCGGTTTTAACATAGATAAAAATGGATATAGCCAATTAATTAATAGCTTGCAAAAAGTAGAAAAACTTGCTAATAATACTACTAATAAAAATAGTATTTCAAAAGAATTCCAAGTTGCTAGTAAAGCCGCACAAGATTTAAAAAGTATTTTAAATAGCTCCTGAGACTCTAAATTAAATCAAATAAATTTAACTAAGTTAAATGCTGAATTGAAAAAGTCTAAAACAACAGCTGCTGAATTTTATAATAAGTTAGCTCAAGGTGGACAAGTTGGTGCACAGGGTGCTGATGCATTTGCACGTTCTATTTTAAATGCTAATACTCAACTACGTCAATCAAACCAACTATTAGATAAAATGGCAGTTACTTTTAAAAATACTGTTAGATATGGTATATCTTCTAGTATTTTTAATACTATGACTAATTCTATTCAAAAAGCGTATAATTATACTAAAAACTTAGATACAAGTTTAAATGATATTAGAATAGTTTCTAACCAAAGCGCTGAAGAGATGGAGAGATTTGCGGTTGCCGCAAATAAAGCTGCTCAAGCACTAGGTAAGACAACTCTTGACTATACAAAAGCAGCCACAATCTATTTCCAACAAGGTTTGTCTCAAGATGAAGTAGAAAGAAGAACTGAAATTACTTTAAAAGCTGCTAATGTAACTGGTCAAAATGCTCAAGACGTATCTGAACAATTAACAGCAGTATGAAATGGTTATCGTATTCAAGGAGAAGAACTTGAAAGATATGTAGATAGACTAAGTGCTGTTGCTAAAAATAGCGCGTCAAATCTAGAAGAATTATCTACAGGTATGAGTAAAGTTGCATCTGCAGCAAAAGAAATGGGCGTTGATATTGACCAATTAACTGCGCAAATGTCTACTATTATATCAGTTACTAGACAAGCACCTGAGTCTGTTGGTACTGCTTTAAGAACTATTTATGCACGTATAGCAGATATAAAAGCTGGATTAGATGACGAAACTTCTCTTGGTAATTATACTGGTAAAATGGCTAAACTTGGTATTAATGTTTTAGACGCTAGTGGTAATCTTAGAGAAATGGGAAAAGTTATTGAAGAAGTTGGTACTAAATGAGCTTCTATGACTGATGAACAAAGAATTAGTTTAGCTCAAACAATGGCAGGTACTCGTCAATACAATAACTTACTTACTTTATTTAACAACTGAGATAAATATCAAAAAGCATTAGAGATATCTAAAAATTCAGCAGGAGAATTGCAAAAACAACAAGATATTTTCATGGAAAGTACCGAAGCTCATTTACAACAATTACAAGCAGAGGCTGAAAAAACATATAGTATATTGTTTGACCAAAAAACAATTAAAAGTTTTGCAGACTTATTAACTAAAGTTGTAAGTACATTTAATGGTTATATAAAAGGTATTGGCGGTGGCGGAAATGCTATCTTAAATATGGGTATGCAAATTGCTAATTTATATAATAAACAAATTGGTAGCGCTATCGTTCGTAATGTTGAAAATGTTAAATCATGAATTAGTGAAATTGTTAATGGTGGAAAACAAATTGAAAAATTAAAAGAAAGTATTAGAGATAGTAGAAAAGAACAATTAGAAAAACAAGCTAATATAGAAGAAAAACCTTACATGACTGATTTTGCTAAAGCTTATCAAGATAACACAAATGACCAGGCAGAGATAATTGAACAAGCTTGAAAAGTTAGAAAAGGTTTAACGAATGAACAATTCAAAGAAATTCAAAATGAAGCTGAATTAGTTACTCAACTAAAAGATGAAGTAGCTTTAAACGAAGCTTTAGTTCAATATGGTAAAGATACTTATGATATAGGTAATTCTGCTGAAGCTAAAGCAGCAGTAGACCAACAAGAAAAAGCATTAAATACAAGTATTGAGCAAAAAAATAAATTAATACAACTTGAAACTCAATTAAATACATTATCAGATGATTCAAATCAAAAAGAAGAAGTCAAAACAGAGATAGAAAAAACACAAAAAGATATTTTAGAAAATATTAGATTGAATCAAGGTTTATTAGATGATGACCGTGTTCGTACAGCAGGTGAGCTAGAAGAAAAACTACAACGGGAAGAATTAACTGAAGTTGACATTAAAGATTTAAAACAAATGCAAAACGAGTTAATTCAAGAACAAAATAATAATTTAAAAGAAACTAAAGATATAGCAGAAGCTGTAAAACAAGAAGAAGAGGGCGTTACTCAACAAAAAAGAGACCAAGCAGAGTTAACCAAAAAGAGTGTTAAAGATAAAATTGGGGACGCTAATACCAGAAGTAACACAGCGAGTGCTGTCCAAGTTCTTACTGCAACTGTTCAAGGGATAAGCGCCGTTACTGGAGCTTTACAAACTTTAGGTGATGAAGGGTCTAGTGCAGCTGATAAAACAAATGCAGCTTTTGCAGGAATCTCTGGTGCGACAGCAGCAATCTTTAATGCAATTGCTCCTGGGTCTGGCTTTATTGTAATGGGTCTTGCTCAGGTTGGAAAAGACCTTTTAAAAATTTCTGGCTTATGAGAAAAATGAGAAAATTCTTTTAAAACTAGCAATGAATTATTAGAAGAGTTAACTGAAAGTGCGAAAAAATTTACTGCCGCAATGAAAGAACAATCTAATAATGTTACAACTACAGAACAAAATATTAAAAATCTTGAAGAAATTAAAGATAGATTTGAATATTTACAAAATTTAGCAGAAAAAGGATTGTTACCAGATGATTTAAGAACTGAGTATGAATCTTATTTGACTAAGGTTCAAGATTATAATGATAATATTATTATTAGTTATGATAAACAAGGCAAAATGATTACTAATAATAATAATGCTTTAGATGAAACAATAAAAAAATTAAAAGAACAAAATGAAGAATCTAAAAAGAATTTATATATAGGAGAAAACTGAGACAAATTTAAAGAACAACAAGAAAATGATTATAATGGTAAAAAAGAAGCTTGAAACAAATATAAAGATGAAACACAATCTGAATTAGAAAGCTTAATGAAGAAGAAAGTTAGTACTGGTCATCGCCATTCTACTACATACCATTATTTAGATAAACTTGGTCTTTCTACAGATACATGGGAAGAAGATATTAAAGACCCAGAAGCATGGAAAGAAAAGGCTTTAAAAGCTCTTGATAATGCTGGTGAAGAAAGTCGTTATGATGAGTTTGTAGAAAGAATTGAAAATTATTATAAAAAATTACAAGATATTAGGTCTAAATATGACCATAAAAAAGCAGAAACAATAGGTTCTTTAGCTATTGACCCAAATTTCTTAATTAATAATTTAGCAACAGATCCTAATCAATCTAAAAACTATGCTGAATTAGCAAATAAATTAGGAGAGTCCAATTTAAATAGTATTTTAAAAGGGTATTTGAATGGATTGGATTTATCAGGCGATGAGTTTCAAAAAAATGGAAAACTTAGCTTGGAAAAAATTAGAGATACGTTAAGAGAATTTAATAATTCTTTGCTTGTTTTATTTACTAATTCTGATAATGGAGAGGCATTACAAGGTTTTTATAAAAAAATTCAAGAATTAAAAAATAAGACTGGAGAAATGACTTCTCAGGCTTATGAAGAAAAAATGAGACAAGCTATTGAGGATTTTTTAAAAACATTAACAAAAGAACAATTTGAAGAATATAAAGATAAATTAGCACAAATGTTTGGTGTTGATAGTGTTAGTGCTATGTGAGATGAAGAAAAGGGCTATGCCACATTAGGTAAAAATGGCGGTAATATAGTTACTTCAGGTGAGGCAACTGCGCGTAAAGCTGGACGTCTTATTGCAGAAACAAATGTTGCTAATGAAGAAGATAAAGAACCAGTAGCAAGAGAAATTGAATCTTATTTACAAAATAGTTTCTCTGAAGTAGATTTATCTAAATTAGATTTAACTAAATTATCTCAAGATTTTAATCAACTTCTTTATGATGCGATACAATCTGGAGATAAAGAAATTGGTATTGATAAATTATTAGCAAAAGCTTTAAGTAATCAAGATGTAGACTTTGTTCAATCTGAAATTAATAAAGTTATTTCAGCAGAACAAACGGAAATTGAAAATTTTGGTTTAGATACAAAAGAATTAAGTTCTTATAGTAAATATTTAACTGAAATTGCAACTAAAAATAAACAATTAGCAGACTCTTTAGAAGAAGATGGTGAAAGTGCAGTTGTTGTTGCTAAGTCTGTAATGAGGCTTAACAATGGTGTTAAAACATTAAATACTAATTTTAAAGAATGAAATGATGTTTTAAAGAAAAGTGCAAAAGATAGTGAAGAATATTTTAATGCATTAGATAGTACTAAAGAAGCTATTGCAGATATCTTAGACGTAGAAAAGAAAGCGGTATCTAATAAATTTATTGAGACACATTTAGATGATATTGCTAAAGCTGCAGAGGGAAATGAGAAAGCAATAGAAAAATTAAGAAATGAATATGCAGATTCTATTTTATTAGATATAATGATAAAAAATGAAATAGATGTAGATTCTCAAAATGCATTAAAACAACAATTAGATAATCTTCAAGCGGAAATTCCTAAAATTGAAGTGGGAACTAAAATTGATGTAGATTCTATGAATGAATCTGAAGAAAAATTTATGAATGCTTGTATGAGCATTGTCAAAAATGCTAAAATGACAGCAGAACAAGCAAAAGAATTTTTCTCTTCTATTGGATTTGATGCTGAGGTAGAAACTAAATCTGAACCTGTTGAAAAAACTGGTTATAGTACTATTACAGCTACTAAAATGTTAGGATATGATACTTTTGACACTGTAGATGGTGATGGGAACGTAAAACAAGTAAAAATTCCTTCTTATGAAACATTTACTAAACCAGGAACTCCATATAAATATACAGATTATGTTGATGTAGTAGCGATGTCAGCAGATGGCACTCCAAAAATAAAAGAGATAACTAAAAAAGGTGTAGGTTCAATGAACAACCTATCTACACAAAATCCTGGTGGCGGATCAGGAAAGAGTGGAAAAAGTGGTTCATCTGCAAAGGCCGCTAAAAAAGACCCTAATAAAGACCAATTAGATAGATATCAAAAAGTAAATGTCCAATTAAAAGAAATCAGTAAGCAATTAACTTCATTAGATAAACAAAAAAATAAATTGCTTGGTGGAGATTTAGTTAAAAATTTAAATCAACAAGTTGATTTATTAAATAGACAAATTGAAGTTACCGAAGCAAAATTAAAAATTGCACAAGATGAACAAAGAGAAGTAGCTAGTGACTTATCTAAATATGGTATTTCATTTGATAGCGATGGCAATATTGCAAATTATGCGCAAATATTTAAACAAGAGCAAGATAAATTAAATGCTGTATATGCTGCATTTAATGGAATGAGTAAAGATGCTCAAGAGGCTTATCAAGATACCGTAAAAGCAGCTGAAGACTCTTGAAAGACATTTAAAGATAGTATTTCTAAATATGACAATTTAATTGGTGATACAATTCCTCAGTTATATCAAGATATTCAGGATGCTTATGATAAACAAACTGAAAATCTTATTGAACAATTCAATATGGAAATTAAAATCCGTTTGGATATGTCAGAAGCAACTAGAGACTGAAATGATTTTAAACGTAGAATTATAGATGGTATTAAAGATGATGATATACTTGGTACTACAAAAGCAAAAATAAAAGATTTCTTTAGTTATTACAATGAAGAAGGAACTGGAGAAATTCAAGCTCTTACTAAACATATCCAAGAACAGCTTGAAGAAATTAGAAAACAAGAAGAAGAAAATGGTGGAGATTGGTATAGAGATAATGACGCTAAAGCTTTTGAAGATTTAAAAGAATATTATGAAAAAATAAAAGGTCCTTTAACAGATATAGCTGAACTTGAAGAATTTGTTATCCAACAATTCTTAGCTTCTATGGATGAGGCGCAAGAAAAATTTGATGAACAAATTGATACTTTTGAAAATATAAATAAACATTTAGACCATAATATAGAATTAATAAATTTATTAACAGACCAAGATGATTATGAAAAATTGGCAGAACAATATGCTGCTCAAACTAAGAATAGACAAGACGAGCTTGATTTTTATACACAACAAAAAGATTTCTGAGCTAACTATTTAGACACTCTTGAAGAGGGTAGCGAAGAATGAAAAAATGCAAAAGAAAAATATAATGAAGCAGCAGAGGCTTGGAAAGGCGCAATAACAAATACCGTTCAAGCAGCTAGAGCAGAGTTTGAAAACAGTATAAAGTCAATTTTTAAAACAATAAATAATCAATTAACAAATAATAAAGGTTTAAGTTATTTAAACGAAGAGTGAGAATTGCTTGGAACTAATAGTGAATTAGTATTAGATAATATTAATAAAATGCAAGGTTTCCAAGAATTAACTAAAAAATATAATGATGCAATTAATAGCACATCAAATGTAACTGCTCAGAAGAAACTTGCTCAATTGCGCGACCAAGAATTAGAGTCATTAAAAGCAATGGGAGGTTTAAGCGAACAAGATTTAGAAAGAGCAGAAAAGAAATTAGAAATTGTTAAAGCGCAAATTGCTCTTGAAGATGCTCAAAGAAATAAATCTCAAATGAGATTAAGAAGAGATAGTCAAGGTAATTATAGATATCAATTTGTTGCGGATGAAGAAGAAATTCAACAAGCACAACAAAATTTATATGCGGCTTATAATGAGTTATATAATTTCGATAAATCAAGATATATAAGTAATTTAAATGATGCAGCTCAAGCATGGCAAGAATACCAAGAAAAAATGGCGGAAGCCGCATTAATCAATGACCCTGAAAAGAGAGCAGAAAAAGAAGCCTTAATTAAGGAGCAATATGATGAACGTATTGGTATATTGCATGAACAATTACAAAGAGTAATGTCTGAATTAAATCAATCAACATTTGCAGAATTAAATGCTTTGTATGGTGAAAATGAAGCAAATTATGAGTTAATGACTGAAGAACAAAAAGCAGCACTTAATGATTTCAATAGTGCAAATCAAACTGCTTTTGATTTAGTATTTGATTTATATACTGATAATACTGAAAAATTCCGCAATATGGCGCAAGACCAAATTAATGTTATTCAAAAACAAATGGTTCCTCAATGAGAATCTGGTTATCAAGATTTGGTAAATGCTATTGAAGGAGAAGGCGGTATTGAACAAGTTTCTAATCGTATGATGGAAGAAATGCAAACCGCTATTGATAAATATAAAGAGTCTCTTGGGATAACTGGAGACGCTGCCGGGGATACTTTTGATGCAATTACAAGTGCACAAAATGAAGTTATTACTAGAACTACCCAAATGTTGAAAGGTAATAATGACCTTATTGCTCAATACCAAACTATGATTGATGAAATGAAAAAGTTATATTATGGTGAGGGAGAAAATAATGAGGGCGGCCTTATTGGTTTCATGAAAGCCTTTAAAGAGGAAGCTGATGCGGCTAAAAAAGCAGCAGAAGATGCTTATGATAAAATTCAAGAAATAAATAAAGCACAAGCAGAAGCAGCTAAAAAGAATACTGATGAAGGCTCAAAAGCAAACGAACCTCCTACAACTCCAGTATCTCAACCTACTGCAGTTCCTAATTCTGGAGGAAATAATAGTGGCGGCGGAGATGGTGTTCCAAGTATAGGTGATAGAGTTAAATTTGAAAACGGAGATTACTATGCTAATTCTTATGGTGGTGGAAACCATTATGGATATCATCATGGTGAAATGGCAACTATCACATATCTTAATCCAAAAGGTAGCCATCCATATCATTTAAATGATTGAGGATGGGTAAAGAAATCTCAAATCAGCGGTTATGATACAGGTGGTTATACAGGAGAATGGGGTAACTCAGGTAGATTAGCAATGCTACATCAAAAAGAGTTAGTTCTTAATAGACAAGACACTGCTAATATGTTGAATGCAATAGAAATTATGCGTGGTATTACAGATAATATAGGCGCAGATTTACTAGGAAGAATGGCTGGTATGACAGCAGGTGGATTTAATTCATCTATTGCAAATGGTACATTAGACCAAAATGTACATATTGAAGCAACATTCCCTGGAGTAACAAGTTCTATTGAAATTCAAGATGCTTTAAATAATTTAGTAAACATGGCAGCTCAAAGAGCGCAAGTTAAATAAGAGATGGCGGAGAGTCATCTCTTTTTTATTTTGGGCTAATTTATATAATAGTAGGTAGTAAAAACTGAAATAAAAATAAAGGATTAACGATTGAAATAAAAGGAGAGATGAGGAGTTATGAATAACAATTATGAGAATAAAATTCTTGATGCTATTCAAACTTTAGTAGATAACGCAGTTAGCAAAGCTGGTTATGATAAAACTATTAAAGGTATTATTTCTAAATGTGTTAATGAAAGCACTGGGAAATATGTAGTTAGATATCAAGATAGCACTTTCTATGCTTATAGCAATGATTTAGACTCTGTATATAGTGGCGGAACTTCAGTATATGTTCTTATTCCTGGTAATGATATGTCACAAACTAAAACGATTCTTGGTTCTGTTGATAAACTAGGTACTGAATATATTAGTTTAACTGAATCAAATGCTGCTTATCAAGAAGTTGGTAATTCAATTGTCACTTCTAGAGGAGACCGTTTAGGAGTTAGTTCTTATACTCCAGGTGGAGATACTTTAGTTATTTATGACAAAGATAATTCTGCAGAAGATAATAAAGTTGATGTAGATATAGAAGGAGCTAATATATATTTTCAAAATGCTAGTTATCTTGAAATTGGTGGCACATTTACCACTAAATTGAGTGATGAGCAAAAGAGAAAAGGTAATTATGGATTAGTTTTTGATATTGATTTCCGCGATGGTGCGGTGGATATAGATGAAGAAGAAATTGAAAATCATCTTATAAATAAAAAATTTGTTTTAGATATTAATTCTATGACAGGAAATCCATATTCATATAATTTTGGAAGTGAACAAAATATTATATATGAAATTGATGGAGCTAATTTTTATAGATTAAATCGTATTACTCTTGAATGTAAAAATTTCCCTAAGAGTAGTACTCCACCTTGTATTAATGATATTTTTGTTGAAGATATAATTATGAAGGCTTTAACACCTTTAACAAGAGATGAAATTGCAAGTAATTCTTTAACTTTTATAACTAAACAAGGTACTTATTTTAGTGATACAGATTTATCTAGTGCATCTAGATTAATTGAAACTGAAGTAAAAATTGATAAAAAAGTAGTACCAAGCACAAGTGATTTATTAAGATACTATTGGTTTAAACAAGATAGTACAATAGGTATTACAAGTATTGATTATTCACCTTTTGGCGGACCTGGATGGAGAATTTTAAATGATTATAATGTTATTGATGAGACTAATAATATTAGAGATTATTTAACTGATGCAAATACTCTTACAGTGATAAAAGATTCACAAACTGAAACTGAAGGGCGTGAACATCCTGAGTGGCATAACTTAGCAAAAGAGAATGAATATAAATGTGTAATTATATTTAATAATGAAATTCAAGTAGAAAGAAATATTATTATATATAATCAAGCATCTCATTATACTATTTCTATTACATCTGACGAGGGTAACTATTTTAAATATAGCGAAGGTCGTCCAACATTAACTTGTACTGTTGACACTGATGTAACTCCAATGCCTACTTATAGTTATCAATGGAGTGTTACAGATAGTTCTAATAGAACTAGACCTTTAGCAGAAACAACTACTGAAAACAATATTTATAATGGATATATAACAACAAGAGATACGTTATTAGAGAAAAAAGCAAGTGGCGTATGGACTGCTGAAGATGAGGCTAGTTTACTTGAAGCTGAAAGAAATATTGAAAATTATGATAAAAATGTCATGAGAATAGAAGGCAATAAAATCTATAACATAGAATTAGGTGAAATTGCTAATTTTAATAAGTATACATGTTCTATATCATCAAGTGGAAATTTTTTAGGAAAATCAGATATTATAATTACAAATAGTTGGGACAAAGAAGATAACAGTTATTCTATGATTATGGAAAATGGCGACCAAATTTTCAAATATAATGAAAATGGTATTGCGCCAACAAACAAATCATTAGCCAAACCTATTGTTATAAAACCACTTCAATTTAGTGTTTATAATGAAAAAGGTCAACAAGTAGAAGATAATAAAATTGCGTCTACTGATGTTTCTTGGTATGTTCCTAAAGAAAACACAATGTTAAAAATTTCTGATACTGGTATTGAACCAATAGAAGAAAAAGATTATTTAGTTTATACAGGAGTTAAAACTTTAAATTTTGAAATTGCTCCTTTATATAACAATAAAAAAATGAATAACTCTATTAAATTAAAAGTTAAATATAATGATAGAGTTTTAATAGCTAACTCTGAATTAGAATTTATTAAAGAAGGAGAAATAGGGTCTAATGGAACTGATTTTGTATGTAGAATAGTTCCTAACGTAGCTGAAAATAGCCCAGTGCCTATGTATCCTACTTTTACAGCAGATATGAGTGTAAATCCTGTAACTGGAAATATGAATTATACTAGACCTGTTGGAGAATTAGATAAATGATTTAAAATTCAATTATATAAAGATGGAGTGTTAATTTATGAAGGTGTTTCATCAGGAACGTCTGATGAAGATAAAGCAGTTACTATTAATTGGTCAATGCTTACAAACAAATATTCAAGTACTATTTCTGATAGCACAAGCTTTAGTGTAAATTCAAGTACTGGTGCTTTTTCTTATGTAGATTTAGATACTACTTTAGATAGAGCGGCAAATATTGTTAAAGCAACAGTTAGTTATAATAATATGACATATTATGCAACTATGCCTATTATATTAGTTCAAGCAATTAACACAAATAGTATAAGTTATAATATTGATTTAGATAATAATACTGGTTTTAGATATGCAATATATACAACAGATGGAATTAATCCAGCATATGATAGTAGCAACCCATTTGCGCTAAGAGTATATCAAACTGTTGGTGGAGTAAAGCAAGACATAAGTGTTGCCACAGGAACTGCCACTGTTGATTATAATTGGTCTGTTTTAGGATGTGTTTATGATTCTACTTATGTATCACCTCGTCCTGGAGACCAAATGTATTGACCATCTTGTGGCAACTTGGTAGAAAAAGCACATACAAATGCAAATCCATTAGCGCATAATGAAAAAGATTATAAACCTATTGAAAAATTTGATGGGTTAAGTGTTAATAATGCGTTAAGATGTATTATAAAAAGAAATAACGAAGAATTAGTAAGAGTTTATTTACCAATTCATCTTTATTTAAATAGATATGGAAATTCAGCTTTAAATGGTTGAGATGGTAATCATATTGAAATCAATTCAAATGGTGGATTTATATTAGCGCCTCAAATAGGAGCTGGTAGAAAAGAACAAAATAATTCTTATACTGGTGTATTTATGAGTTCTGTTCGTGAAGCCGGTTCTAATACTGAAGAAGTTGGATTATTTGGGTATAATAGTGGTGCTCGTACTATTGAGTTAAATGCAGAAGATGGCTCTGCGCAATTTGGTGCTGGTCGTGGTAGAATTACTATCAAACCAGGAGAAAATAGCGCAAAACTTTATTCAAGCAATTATAGAGTAGATAGAGTTACCCCAAGTAGCATAGGGCAAACAACTTATCAATTAGGATATTCTTATTGAAGAAAAGAAACTGATAATAGTTATACTCTATTAAGAGCTAGATTAGATAATCAAACACTTGGACCAAATGATTATCATATTGGAGATACGATTCCTGGTAATGTTTGGGTTTGGTCTGGCGGAGAAGGATTAGAAATAGATTTACACGACCCGCATATTAGATTTGGTAGTGGTTATTTTAGAATTGATTCAGATGGACAATTATATGCGACAGGATTTACTACTGTTTATGAATTAGAACAAGGATTATATAATATACCTGCTGAATCTGTAAAAGTTGATGGTTCGACTGCTTTACCTACTGTTTTAAGTAATTTACAAAGTCAAATAGATGGAGCAATTCAGTTTTGGAATGGTGAGGACCTTCCACTTCCAAACTCACAATATTCAGATTGGTCATACGCTAATTATCCAGCAGAAGATTGGACAACCGAAGAAGACCGTGAAAATCATAGGGCAGATGTATATACAGTAATCTATGATGAACAAGGTGTTTGGAAGCAAGGTAAAGGATATAGATTTGATAAAATTGAAACATCTCCAGGTGTTGAAAAATGATTATGAATTGAGCTAACAGATAATGAGTTAAGCGCAGTTCAAGCTTTAGCAGAAAGTAAAGCTAAAGTATGAGTTGTTCAACCAACACCTCCTTATACATATGGAGATTTATGATTTAACAATGGAGATTTATATGGTGTTAAACCTGGGCATGAAAAAGATAATACTGGTTCTTTTTCTGCAGATGACTGGGAATTAGCAACCAAATATACTGACAATACTGCTTTAAATACTTTTATTTCTAATACCTATAGTCCAACAGTACAATCATTACAAACACAAGTTGATGGTAAAAGCGAAACTTGGTATCAAACTGCAGACCCTTCTACTTCATGAACAACAGCTGAATTAAAAGCTAAACATGAAGGTGATTTATGGTTTAATCCAAGTGAAAATAAAAATTATATATATCAAAAGAACTCAAGCAATGTATATGAATGAAAAGAGGTTGATGGAGTTCCGCAAACTGTTTATGATAAAATAGATGGTAAAGCGCAAATATTTGCTTCTCAACCTACACCTCCATATAGAGAGAATGACTTATGAGTTCAAGGAGAAAATGGTGATATCAAATATTGTATTAATACTAGATTATCAGGTTCTTTTGTAGATACTGATTGAGATATATCTAGTAAATATACTGATGATACCACTGCAAATCAAGTTCAAACTAATTTAAATAACTTACAGATTGGTGCTAGAAACTTAGCTAGAAAAGGCGCCATTGTTAATTATAGTGGTTATACTACTGTTGTAGATACTAATTATCGCACAGATGGAAGTTGTAATTTTTCTAGAGTTGCGCAACCTTATGATGGAGTTATTTTAGATAGATACATTAATTATAAACAAGGACAAAAATATATTATATCATTTCAAATTAAAAAAGTTTCTGGAACTGTTAATAATTTTTATTTATGAGATGATGGTTCTAAACCTCATACAAATAGTAAAGTATTTATAGATGGGGTTGAGTCAGGAACTTTAAAGAAATTATATACTTATCCTAATGATACAAATTATCATACTATTCAAATTTATTTTACAGGAACTGCTAAAACAACAGCAGAAGTTGAAGGCACTGACCCTTCTTATCATATTTTAATTCAACCTTCAAGAAATGATTCTGTTGCTTATGAAATGCAAATATTTAACTTTAAGATAGAAGAAGGAACAAAACCAACTAACTGGACAAGACCTCCTGAAGATGAAGTTAAAACACTAGATGTAGAATATTATTTATCAACATCAAGTACGTCTCTTAGTGGAGGTAGTTGGAGTGTTACTGCTCCAGAATGAGTAGATGGTAAGTATATGTGGAGTCGTCAAAAATTAACTTATGGCGATGGCTCTTATGAATATAAAAATGAAACTTGTATTGCCGGTGCAACTGGAGCTACAGGTTCTACTGGTACAGGTATTGAATCAATTACTGAACAATATTATTTATCAACAAGAAAAGATACTCAGGCAGGCGGATCATGGGTTGATTCTCCACCAGCTTGAGAAAATGGTAAATATATTTGAACTAGAAGTAAAATAATATATAAAAACCCTTCTTCAACAGCGTATACAACGCCTTTATGTTCAAGTGAATGAGAAGCAATAAATGATTTAATAGTTGGTGGTCGTAACTTATTACAAAGAACGCAAGCATTTACTAATACTGGAGTTCAATCTACTGAGATGGGTTATATGAAAAGTGGATATGCTATTTCAGGAACTTACAACAATTTTGTAACAAGAGGTTTTACAACAGCAATTACATCTATGAGCACTTTAACAGAATATCAAGTATTAAATTGTAAACCAAAAGAACAATATACATTCTCATTTTATGCTAAGGGTGATGGTAGAGGTCGTGCATATTTTTATGGACCTAGTGGATATATACAAATTGCTCAAATAAAAGGAACTTCTGATGCAACAGGAACTATTACTACTAGAAATGATAATGATGGGCGTTTTGATTTTACACTAAGTAATGAATGAACTCGTTATTATATAACTTATACATTAAAAGATACTTATCCTACAGAAGCAAATGTAAGTACTAAATATGCTTTAATTAGAAATGATAATTTAGCCAATGCTTTTGAAATTTGTGGATTAAAGTTAGAAAAAGGAAATATGGCATCTGAATGGTCTCCAGCACCAGAAGATGAAATTAAATCTTTGGATGTTGAATATTATTTATCTACATCTTCTACTTCAACAACTGGAGGTAGCTGGTCAACAACAGCACCTCAATGAGAAGATGGCAAATACATGTGGTCAAGACAAAAATTAACTTATGGGAATGGTTATATTGAATATAAAAATCAAACGTGCATAGCTGGAGCTAAAGGTAATGGTATTAGCACTGTAACTACTGAATATGCAGTAGATGCATTAGCAGATGTAACTGTTACTGGAACAGATTTATCTTTTGTTTCAGAAGAAGATACAATAAAAAATTTAGTTATACAAGGAGACGCAGTTCAAGAGTCTTCTCAAGGCCTTAACTTATTAAAAAATACAAATGTAAACAGTGGAGATAATAATTATTGGGCAAATTATTCAACTTTTGATGAATTAAAAAGAACTTTAACAAGATCTACAACAGCAACGTCTGAACAATATATAGTTCATAAAATTAATGGTTTACAAAGCAATCATACATATACTTTAGTATTTGAAGCTTCTAAAAATAGTAATGTAGTTTCTGTAGAGGCATTTTGTTATAATAAAAATACTCAAGGAATTAAAAACAAACAATTCTCTGTAACAACTAACTTTCAACGTTTTGTATGAAGTTTTACTACTGATAGCGATATTGATTATAGCGATAATGCTACAATAAGATTCGACAATAATGGTTCTGCCTCAGCAGGACAAACAGCAACATTAACAGTAAGAAACGTAATGTTGTTAGATGGCACATATACAGCAGAAACTGCACCAGTATATCAAGATTATGGTATTACTCCATCTCCAGACTCTCCTCAAGTTATTAATAAAGTAACTGGAATTCAAAAAATTAAAAATATTGGTCACAATTGATTTGATATGAATATTTGGAACGATATGTCGATTGCCAATGGAACAAAAGAAATAAATGGAAATGCAATTACATTAAAGAATCCGCAAGGTGGAGACGTATATATGTCTGGAACTAATATTGGAGCAACATTCTATCCAGAGTCTAGTTGAAAATATATGTATGAAGTTCAACCAAATACTAAATACTATTTATCTTTTGATAAGACAAGCACTACTTTAACAGGTTCTCAATCTGATAGTAGTTATCTTGCATTTATTGACAAAGACCACGTTTATATTCCGAATTTAGTTCCATTAACATCAGCTATTGGAGCAAGAACTAAAATAGAAGTAACAACACCTGCAAATTGTAAATATATATCTATGAGATTTGGTGTTCGTATGTCAGTAGGTGAAATTACTTATTCAAATATTATGTTAACAGATATTAATACTGATAAATTTGAAGAATATAAGGAAATTACTGAAGAATTGAATTTTGGTAAAAATTTATATATTAGTTCTCAAGATTTTAGTGGAGATTGAGTAAATTCAGATAGCTGGGAAACAGATTCTTCTACTTATAATGGATTAACGGTTAAAAAGAAAATCGGTACATGGAACGGTATTAGTAAAAATCTATATATTGAAAAAGGTTGTATATACACTTTCTCATGCTACGTAAAAGCAGATCAAGCAAGAACTTGTAAATTATATACGGTAAACAGTGGAGACTATATAATTACTTCTCCTTATGATAAAGATTTAAGTGTAACAACTGATTGGCAAAGATTTTCATATACATTTACTTGTATTAAAAGTGGTTATATAAGACCAAGAATTGAAAACCCTACATCTATTAGTGGAAAATATACTTATATTTGTGGATATCAGTTAGAAAAATCTGACAAAATGACTGATTATGCGCCTTATTTCCCTCCTATTGAACTTTTAAAAACAGGAACTATTAAAGATGAAATTAGACGCGGAACAGGTAAAAATTTATTTAATCAATATACATTAGTAATGAAAAATTATCCTGGAGCAGACTCAACAACAAGAGCTTGTAATTTACAACAACTATATTTAACACCAGGAACATATAAATTTTCTACTAATTTAGATTTAAATAACTTTGAATATAAAAATGATATTTTAGCAGCGCCGCCAACAACAGTAAGTACAGAGACTTATATTTATAATAGCGGATGAATAACTGCTAATAATTATACTATAACATTTAATCAAGGTGGTTTCTTTGCACTATTGCTTAAGAAAAAGGATGGTAGTGATTTTGTGCTATCTGATTTAAATGATGTATATTTCCAATTAGAAAAAGGTAGTATTATTACTGAATATGAACCTTATGGTTTTGCTAATAAATGATATAAATATGGATTAATTGGAAAAGATATATTTGATGGAACTAATTATGCTTTTGATGCATTAATAAAAACAGACAATTCTTCTTATATAGTTGTAAATAAATATGGCTCAAAATATAAAAAATTAGCAAGCAATAATGATTATGCGCCAATATCTGAAAAATTAAGAAAAGGCAGTATATCTCAAACTTATAATGGTCAAGTTAATACAGTTGCGCAAGGTGGAAATGGTCAATATTTACAAGTGTGTTTGCCATATTCAATAGGTTCTACTCTTGAAGCTGTTAATACATGGCTTGAAACAAATACTTTGCCAGTTTATTATTTAGAAAATCGTCCAATTTGTACTTTATTAAATGATACTTTACAAAATCAATTAAATTCTTTGAAAATTTTTGAAGATTATAATGATATTCATATTACTTCAAATGATTTACCAGGAATTTTAAATCTTACTTATACAAGAACAACAGAAACTCCTACTGAGTGGCAATCTACAATGCCTTTAGATGTAAAACCTGGTCAATATTTATGGACTAGAGTTACAACAACTTATACAGATCCTAATATGAGTGATACTGTAACTTATTTATATACAAAAGTTCCTAAGCCTATTGATAATATTGAAGATAATCAAATAGAAATTGGTGGTCGTAACTTATTAAAATACACAGGATACGAATCTCAATCTTTAGTTGGATACTCAAAACGAGGAGATGGAATTGTGCTTGAAATAGATTCAACAAGTACAGGTCAATTTCAAAATAATAATAGTTTAAAAATTACATGTGGAGTGTCTTGTGTTAGTGGGTCTATTGATATTTGGCAGAAATGTTGAGGTGAATTACAAGTTAATAAACCTTTAAGATTATCATTCTTTATTAAGGGTTCTACTGAATCGAATGCTTGATTTAGACTTGGTGGTGCTCAATCAGATGGAGAAATTCAAAAAGCGCCTGTTTCTACTTATTGACAAAAAATAGATTTAGATTTAGGTAAAGTTGTTAATGGCGGAATTGCAGGTCAAACGGAAGTTATTTATGGATTTGATTCTCCTGGTGTATATTATATTAATTCAATGATGCTTGAATATGGTAATATTGTTAGTGATTGGTCCGCAGCTCCTGAAGATGATAAGGTTGCAACTATTATAGAATATATTACTACAACAACAAATCAATTACCAGATATTGATTCTGAAGACTGAACTACGAATAGACCAACTGCAGGAGATTTATTTATATGACAAAGAACTGGAACTAAAGAGGTTAACGCACCTTCTACTAGTTACAATACTCCAGTTTGTATCTATATGCCTGCAACAACATTATCTAGTATTGAATATTGTTTATGTACTTCTAATGTTTATGATGAGGCAAAAGTTATTCCTTATGATGATGAAGGAAATAAATGAAGAGCAACAGCATTTGAATGAAAAGATTCTTACGCTACTGGTCCAGATAATCCTACTTATAATGATGTAAAAGTAAATACTTATCAATTTATGAGAACTAAATATGAAGATAAATATGATACTGAAAAATCTATTACTCCATCTACACCAATCTTAGATAATAACTGATTAACTTTTGGTAAAATGTCTTACTTAAAATCAGTAGAGGTAGATAGACTTAGTAAAATAACTTCTAATACAGTTATTCAACAAACTCAAACTGATGGTATTTATTTCTATAACAGAGAAAATACATATCGTATTCATATTAATTCAGGAGGTATTAACTTTGGTAAGAAAGTTAATGGTAATTGAACTGAATTTAATGCTTGAAATATAGATGGTACGTTAAACACAGATTTAATTACTGTTACTACAATTAAAGCAAGTGATATTGAAAGTGGAAAATTATCATTAACAGATACTAAATGGAAAAGTGCCGAAGGTGTCGAGGCAGCATTTATTTTAAATGGTCCAGTTGTTAATATGGTTAAAATAGACACTGATGGTGTTGAAGTCAATAACTTAACTGGAGATAGTATTGTTTTAGGGACTTCTTCATATGGTGGAATTGCTGCTTATGTAAATGGAGATACAGAAAAAACTTCTCCATACTTCTCAACTAATCCAAATACAAAAACAACATCAATGGCTAAAGCTCAAATAACAAATGAGTTAATATTATTTGGAAAAGTAAAAGTAATAGAGACATCAAAAGGATTTTCTATGGTTAGAATGTCTAGTAATTAAGGAGGTAAAAGGATTTTATGGGAACTTTAACAACAGGTTGACAAGAAGTTGGCGTCGTAGCCTTAAGCGGTGTTAACGGCGCCTACTTAAAACTTTTTGCAAAATATAACTCACAAAGTATCGCTAATAATTCAAGTTCTATTTCTGTAGAATTAAGAATTTCGTGTGCTAGTGGAACTTATTTCCACTGCTATACTCATAGTGCAAGTTTCGGAGGTAGCTTTTCAAATTCTACTTCTGTAGGTAGTTATTATCATGGATGAGAAAGCGGCACTGTAACAACAATTTTATCGGAAACTAAAGATATTGGACATGATGCAAATGGAAATTTAAATTTAAGCTTATCTGGAGCTTTTGATTGTAGTGTTGGGGTTAAAGGAAGTGTAGGTTTAAGTGAAACGTGGAGTTTACCTCAAATTGCAAGAGGTTTCTCTGCAAAACCTACTTTAACAATCACTTCTATTCAAGAGCAGCGAATAGATTTTAGATGAAATACTAGCGAAAATTGTAATCGAATTAGGCTTGGATATAAATTGCCTTCTGCAAGTACATTTAGTTGAGCAAGTGCTGTAACTATTGCCAATACAAAAACAGGCACTTCTTATGTTGAAACAGGATTAACTGCGGGAACTACGTATGATTTTTGTGTTGAATGTAGAAAATCAGATTCAAATTTGACAATGAATAGTGAATCTCAACAGAAAACAATGTATTCTTATCCTTCAGTCACAGGAGTTGAAACAACATCAATTACATTACCAGTTCCAACTGGTCAATCAAGTCAGGTTGTTGCGCAAACTATTTATTTAAATAATCCTTTGAGTAGGACTGGAATAACTGTTTATGCAAAAACTGCTAATACCGCAGTAGAAAAAACTTGAACAGTGGATAATGTATCTGGGACTTCTACTGCAATAAATTTGGTAGTTAATGACTTATATACTTCATTAGGTAATGAAGGAAAAATAGGAAGTATTCAATATTATTGTACTTATTCAGGTCACACAACAGCTGCACAAATAGGAGATTTTGCTACGGTTTCCGCAAACTGTTGCCCATCAACTACTGGTTCTTTATCTTATATAAATGATAGTTCAGACCACGTTACTTTATTAGGTAGTAATCAATATATTATTCAAGGAAAAAGTAAATTAAAAATTACAGGTCCTACATATGGATTTAATGGTGGATTTGGAAGTATTGCTTATTATGAGTTTTCTTGGAATAATCAAAAACCTATTCAATCTGATTCTACTACAATTAATTATACTTCGGTTAGTGATGCAGGAGAAATACCAATTACAATGTGCGCAGTAGATAAACGTGGATATAAATCTGCACCATCTACAGCAACAGTTCATGTTCTTCCTTATCAAATTCCTTCTTTACAAGTAGTATGCACAAGAACTGGAGAATATGAAGATGCCACAGGAACTATTTCTTTAGTAGCAAAACGTTCCACATTAACAGTAAGTGGGACTGAAAAGAATAAATGAATGGGTGATACTACTTCCAATAAAATTAAATATACAGTTTCACCAACTTCTTCAAGTTTAGTAAGTGGAGGCACGGTTAATAGCACTGCAGCATCATTTTCTACTGATATTGCGGTAACAGCATTAGATCCGCAATCTGTTTATACACTTACTTTTGATATAAGTGATTCAATTACTTCTAATTTACAAGTAGTTGGAAGTTTTGAACAAGCAGAAAGTATATTCGATTGAAATATTGATGCTCCTGCTTTTGGTGTGGGCGCTATTGTTAATAAGAGTGGTGTTTTACCAGGATTTCATGGTCATGGTTTATATATAACGGATAGAACAGGGCAGAGTGATATTTCTCAAATTCAAACTACAAGTGTAGTATTGGGAAAAGCTGCTAGTACTGTAAGTATAGCTGGCTATGGAAACATGACAGCGCAAAAAGTTGAAGCAGTACCAATTTCAACTAAAACAGGTGCTACAATTACTAACACAAATAAAAATTTAAGTAATAAACTTTCATATGGAGAAACAGTTAATGGAGAGCTTTTTATTGGCGGACCTTTATCTGATGTAAAACAAGGTAAATTTTATTTATATAATGGAGAGGCTTATATACCTATAATATGGTATCATAAGAATAGTTAGGAGGAATAGTTCATGGCAAGTAATTCAAAAACCGTTTATGCTTCAAAAGGTGGGTCATTTACCCTAAAAATAGAAGCAACTACTAGTAATAGTAGATTAGATAATGGAGTTCCAAAAACAGACGTTGCAATCACCGCAACTATTTCTGCTAATGGTTCAAGATTTAGCGGACAAACAACTCATTATTTGTATGTAGATTGGTATGATAATTACGGACGAACATCTTGAGAGAATTGAAAAGGTATTGGAGTTACTTCTTTATATGGAGAAGGATATGAGTCTGCTTCTACAACTGGTTCTGCTACAGTTACTCATAATGCTAGTGGTAATTTAACAGGTCATGCACGAGCTAGATGGGTAAATGGCGGAAATAGCTATGCTCCAGCTACTGCAGACATAGAAGTTTCTTTTGACCTTCCTCATATAGATGTTTATACTTATATTTATTATGATGCAAATGGAGGAACTGGTGCGCCAGGAACACAGAATAAAAGTAAAAATGTTCCAATAACTTTATCAACAGCAACTCCTTCAAGAAGTAGCGTTTTAGCAGGGACAAGAACTATTACATACAATGCAAATAATGGAACATTAATTGGACCAAGTACAGATGCTGGATATAGTTATACAAGTTATACTTTTAGCAAATGGCATACTACTGCTGCTGGTACTGGAGGTACAGATTATTCTCCAGGAGCAACATTTACATCCGATACAGATACAACCTTATATGCGCAATGGACATCTTCTACTTCAGCTTATAGCCCAGTTACATTGCCAAGTGCATTTAGGCAAGGATATACTTTATTAGGGTGGTCAACAAGTTCATCTGCTTCTGCTGCGGATTCAGGGAAAACTCCTGGGGCGCAATGGATTCCTGACCAAACAAGAACTTTATATGCAGTTTGACAGGTTCAAAGCGTAACTTTAAAAATTTGCCAAGAGTTATATGATTTAATATATCCTGTTGGTTCGATATATTTAACCATTGCAAATGTAAATCCACAAACTTTGTTCGGTGGAACTTGAACTCAAGTTTGTCAGGGACGAGCGCTATTTGGAGAAGGGTCTGTTAATACAGTATATAATGTAAATGGAACTTCAACAACTTATACCAATACTTATGCCGCAGATACTAACTACGCTGCTGGGTTACCTAATATTGTAGGTACTGGTCACTATGCAGATAACAATGGTGATTGGTCCGGCGCTTTATATAACGTAGGTAGCGCTAGTTACATAGGAGATGGTTCTGCTAGTGGTACTCGTATAGGATTGGATGCTAACAGAAACAGAAGTATTTATGGAGCTTCTAACACTGTTCAGCCAAATGCTTATGCAGTTTATGTTTGAAAAAGAACTGCTTAATTTTGTAAACGAATAATAAAGGGTGAGTATAATTAAACTCACTCTTTTTTTATTTGGGTAATTATATTTAATGAATTTTATTAGATTTTAAAATAAGTAAAAGGAGGTATTATCCATGTTTAAAATTAAAAATAATAATTTTCATGTAACTCGTGGAGATTATGGAAGTTTTAATATAAAATTTACTGATTATGTTTTTCATGTTGGAGACATACTAGAATTAAACATTTATAATGAAGATTGTATGAACACAGAACCAATCATGACAAAACAAGTAGAAGTAGATGTCGCAGGGGATACAGCTAATATGACATTATTAGGTAGTGATACTTGTCTTGGAACGCCTATCACTGAACGCGCGACTTATTGGTATGAAATCACACTTAATGGCGACCAGACTCCATTCTGCTATGATGAAAACGGACCTAAATACTTCTATCTTTATCCAGGAGGTGTTGATTAATGCGTAATGGAGAATTAATAGTAACAGAAGAATTAGTCGGCACTCTTAATTTGAATGAAATTTTAAATGGTGCGGTTGAAACAGCGATTAACCCAGACTATGCGTTAAAAGCCGAGGCTGCCGCCAAGATAGAATTACATATTAATAATGATGATTATAAAATGTATGCAGTTTTAAAAGATAAAAGTGGCAATGCTTTTTTCACATCTAATATTATTGACTTACCTCTTGAATCAATGGTAGTAAATGGGAGATATGATGAAAATACTAAAAAATTAATTCTTACTCTTGACAATGGGAATGAAATAGAAATTCCATTAGGAGCTTTAATAAGTGGATTACAAAATGAAATTACTCCTGAGAATATGCTAAGTAGTGATTTAGTTGATGACGTAAATCATACTCATAAATTTGTTACTGCTGAAAACATATCTGATTGAGAAGAAACAAAAGACAGTGTTTTAGGAGAAGATATAATAAATAATGATGTTCAAAGTGATATATTATTTTTTAATGACACTCAAGAAAATGCGCCATTACATTTAGACTTATATGGCAATGTAGACCAATATACTACAACAGGGAAGAATTTATTAAATTTTTCTTTACCTTTTAGTGTAAGTGGAGAACAAAACAAATTTATTACACCAGTGCCTCAATTAACAGTAGGACAAAATTATTATTTTGTAGGAAAATGTAGTGATGGAACAAAATTAAGTGCAAGTAATTGTGTATTTATATGGTATGACTCGTTAACTTCTCATGTAGTAAAACAAGTAAATGCAAACATTACATACACAGCAGAAGATTTAAGTAGTGCAAATAGTTTTTATATCTATTTAGGCAGTAATTTAGCAGGAAAGACAATAACAGAGTGTATGCTAGTAAAAGGAAATTATGATAGTTCAAATATTCCTGATTATGAGCCATATACAAATGGTATTTCACCAAATCCTTTATATCCACAAGATATTAATTCAGTCAGTGGAGATAATATTATAAAAATAGAAGGAAAAAATAGGTTTAATAATACTTTACCAGGTAATATAAAAACAGTTAATTGTACTGTTTCTTACGAAGATGGACAAATTGCTTTAACTGCTACTGGTGCAGATATGAGATTTGGAGAAGTTGTAAATGCAGGTGCTGCATGGCAAGAGACTGATGGAGAGCTAATAGCTGTAAAACCTAGCACAAAATATTCTATAAAAATATCTAATAATACAATAAATAAAAATTTTATTACTTATTATAATAAAGATAGGATATCTATAGGAACAGGGAATCTATTTAATTCATTTGGAACGTTTACAACTTTAGCAGATGCAAAATATATTGGTTTAAGAATCGGTTATGGTAGTGCAATAACAGATACTAAATATAAATTTAATATAATGTTAGTAGAAGGAGAATATACTTCTCAAACAATGCCTGAATATGAACTATATCAAGGAGAAAAATATCATATAGATTTACCTGTTGAAAATTTATTTGATTACTCACAAGTGCCTAGTATTTCACAATATGAAAAAGGTGTAAAGCTAAATAAAACAAGTTATAGAACAGTTCATATTTTATTACCACAAGCGTTGAAACCAAATACGCAATATACAATAAGTGGAATAATAGATAGTAATACAGTAAATAATACAACAACATTAAGATATATAGCTTCATCAACAGGTACTGAAGTAAATATATATTCAATATCTTCATTATCAACAGGAACGTTCACAAGTACTTTTACAACAAATACAGATGTTCCTGATAGTAGTGCGCAATTATATTTTTATATATCAAGTAGTGCAAATGAAAATACTGAAATTAAAATAAATAATTTACAAATTGAAAAAGGCGATAACGCTAATCATTATACTCCTTATGGAATAACAGCTTTAAAAATGTTAAGTATAAACAATTATAAAGATACTTTTATTAAAAATATCGGAAAAAATTTACTTACTCTTAATGCTTTATCAAATGAAACAAGAAACGGAGTAACAAAGACAATATCAGGAAGTAAAATATATTTAAACGGAACTACAACAGGAGGAAACGATATTGTATTAACTTCTGATTTAGGAATAAAATTATCAAAAGGAACTTATAGTTTTTCATTATTTGCAAGTGGGACAATAACGCTTCCTAGTGGGAAAAATACAGTAGTAATTCTTAAAGATTTTAATGGCACTTCATTAGCTAGTGGAACTTTGGGTGCAATAAAATCAAAAGGAATTGCAGGTCAGGTCTTTTCTTTAAATGAAGATACTGAACTATATCTTCAAATATATTCAAATGGTTCTGGACAAATTTTTGATTGTGATTTATATTGTCAAATTGAAGAGGGTTCTATATCTACTGTTTATGAGCCATATGGTAAAAATGAATGGTATGTAAAGAAAGCTTTTGAAAAAATAATTATTAATTCAGCTACAAGTGAAAATGTTTCTGCTTCTTCTATGTCAGGAACAGAAAAAGAAGAAAAGTGGGCTTTTTCATATAAAACATTAAATCCAAATCAAAGTTTATATAATCAAATGCAATCAACATATGTAAACGTAAAAGCAAATAAATTTACTTTGGTTTCTCAAACTAGTGAATTAGATGTCAGCACAGGAACTTGTTTATCTACATATGGTCATGCAGATTGATTTGAATTAAGATTTAGAATTCCTACTGCAAAATATACAAAACAAGAAGCAATAGATTTTATCAATGGGACAGAGGTTTATTATCCTTGTGCTCCTAAGTATATAAAGATAACTGATAAATTATTTGACCAATTAAATGCTTTGGAAAAAGCTGTCAGTTACAAAACACAAACAAATATTTCTCAAATTAATAATGATTTACCTTTCTTATTAGAGGCACATGGCTATACTGATAATATGTCAGGTCGTGTAGCTGCATTAGAAGATATTGCGCAAGACCAAAAAAATAATCTTTTAGATTTAATTACTAAATTTGGTTTTGATAAAGATGGACAAGATAAAATTAATTTTGCAGTTATTAAAGGAACTAGAAATGGACTTGCTTATGATGAGTTTTGATTATTGTCTAACGCTAGATATGATTACGAAACAGAATTATTTTATAGTTTAGACAAAACAAAAACTTCATTTGGTATCCAAATTCAAATGAATGGAACTTATCCAGGCGAAGAAATAATAGACCCCAATAATGCTGGAATTAACGTATGAAGACATGCAGCAAATACAGCCGCATCATGAAATAGTTTTGGCGTAGTTAACGGTTGAATAAATCATCTTATGCTTGACAGCTATGGCGGTATTACTATTGGTGGTGCAGGTTTAGAAGTAGACGGCAATGGAATTACTCCATATACAAGATTAAGTTCATCTGCTTATACGGATGAAAATAATCAAACTTATTATCTATTAGGTTTATTAGATAATGCTTATCATCCAACAACAAGCGGAACTTGGGGATTAGATACAAATAAAACATACTCTTGGTTCATGGGTCTTAGAACACCTGCAGCAACATCTGGAAACATATCAAAAGATAATACAAAAACTGAATTTGTTATTATGTATAATGATACTCCTTATAATGCAAGCAATCCAAATCTTTTAGATAAAACTAAATGGCATGTATTGTTTAATGTTAATCCGCAAGAAACTATTGAACAAACAGATATAATAAATATAAATTTAAATAATGTTACTCAATCACCTTTAAGCATTGACTTGAAAGGTAATAGTGAACAATATTCAGCTAGTAAAAATAAATTTACTTTAATGAATATACCTAATAATAGTGTTGTGGGTGTTAAAAGTGATATTGATAATAGTGTTGTAACTCTTCATGGAACTACTACTGGGTCTGGATATATTGTTGGTGGAGTTGCTAAAAGAGATTTAGGAATAGAGTTATTAGCAGGAACATATACTATTTCTTATAAAATTAAAAGTGGAAGCTATACATTACCAAATTCTGGTGACGATGTGGCATTTTCTTTAAAGAAAAGTGACAATACTACAATTGTTTCTCCTAGAACATTAAGTTCTATGGTAAATATTGGAACGGTGTATACAAATACATTTACATTAACAGAAACAACTCATTTATATTATGACGTATATGCCAATAGAACAAATATTGTATTTAGTAATTGCGTATTTGAAATTCAAATAGAACAAGGTTCTTCTGCTACTGCTTTTGAACAGTATGGAATTTTAACTATTACTACACCTCAAGACATTCATGTCGTAAAAGGTGATAATGCAATAATTGTAAGTGGAAAAAATTTATTTGATGGAAGATATACACAACAATATGTAGATACAGATGGAACATTAGCAACTTCAACTAATACTGCTTTAACTGATTACATAGAAATTAATGGAAACTTAACCATAAGTGCCGCAAGAGATATGTATATAGCAGGAGTAGGATATTATGATAGTTCAAAGACATTTATATCAAGAGAACAAAAAACAGATAGGAATATTAAGAGTATATCTTATACAACACCAAACAATGTTAAATATGTAAGAGTATATGTAAATACAGGAATAACTAATTTCACTGATATAGATTTACAAAGTTTTTCAATACAAATAGAAAAAGGAGCAACCGCAACAGCTTATGAACCTTATACATTAGAAAAATATACACTTAATTTACCTGTTGAGAATTTAGTTAACATAGAAGATTTCACTAGAGATACTGACCCAGCTAGTCATAGCGAAGGTCTTACTATTGTGACTTTAGACCCTGGATATTATACATTATCTTGAGACCAAGTAGATAGTATGGCTTCGAATGTAAGAAATACTCCAGAGGTTAAATTACGCAATGGAACAGTTTACACACGTCAAACAGATGCGCCAAATATAAACTTAGAAAAAGGTCATTATTCATGAACATTCTGAATTGGTACAGCTGCTGAATACGTAATTTGTTATTGAACTCATACTTTAAGTACAACATGTTCATATAAAAATTTCCAATTAGAAAAAGGAAAAATTGCAAATGCTTATAATCCTTATGGAACACCTGCTGTAGAAATGAGAAAAATTGAAGATTTCTATCAAGATAAAATTATTAAAGGTGTCGGAAAAAATTTATTTAATAAAGATAATGGTAATGAAAAAAAATATATAGGTATTAATACTGGAGAATTATCAAATGATAATCAAATGTTTACTTCTAATTTTATTAAAGTAGAACCAAATACTGTTTATGGTTATTATACAATAGGTATGGGGTCTGCTGGAAAAATAAATATAGCATGTTATGATAAAGATTATAATTATTTAACTTATTCTCTTTCTAATTTAAATGGTTTTGCAAGCTTTACTACTCCTGCAAATTGTGAGTATGTAAGGTGTATATGTATGACACAATTTAAAGAAATTACTTATTTATATAAAGGAGAAACTGCTTTATCATATTATGAACCATATGGCGCAAAAGATAAGTGATTAAAATATGGAGAAGTTGGAAAACTTGTTATGCCAGGCGCAAACGGAGGATGGTCTTTAAATCAAGAAAGCACATACGTAATTCAATACGTATCAAGTCATAATTTATTTAATCCACCTCCTATTGATAATACTCAAAAAATTAGATGTACTAATTTAAAATATAAAGCTGGTAATCCATCTAGTACAACTAACGAAGATTATATTTGGTGTTATGGAAGAGCTATGGTAGTAAACGTTAGAAAAACATTTGCTGCAGATTTGACTGCATTTAAAGCTTTAATTGATGAAGTCAAACCAGTAGTTTATTATCCATGCGCAATACCTTATTGTGAATTTTTACCTGAGAGTGTAGAAAAACAATTAGATGCTATTAAAACTGCACGTATACATAGTGAAAAAACAATCCTTACTCAAACCAATGCAGATTTACCTTTCTTATTAGACATTAAAACATTTAGTAATAATTCTACAAGTAGAATTGCTGGTTTAGAAAATGGAAAAGAAGATAAAGCTAATAAGGTTGTTAGCTTAAATGAATTAAATACAGATGCGCAATATCCAAGTGCAAAATGTGTTTATAATAATATAAATCCTTTACAAGAAGAATTATCTAAAGATAATAATTGTATAAATGAAAATGATATTATTACTGTAGATAATAGTGGAGATAGTCTAATTAAGGATATTGTTTTAAAAGGAAACACATCTCAAATTAGATATAACGGTGTAAATTTATATTATATGAATTATAGTGACCAAACAAATGGAAATTGAAATGGTGTTTCTGTAAAAAGTACAAAAACAGGTTATGAATTAAAGAATACTGCGACTGCAACAGGTGGATATACTTTAGTAGATAGATACATATCATTCCCTGCAGGAACTTATACATTTAAATTAAAAAATGAAAGCGCAGCTAACATATCTTTAAGTCAGACTAATTATCATCCTGTTGTTACTCTTACTCCTGGAATGACGTCAAAGTCATTTACGTTAACAGAAACAACAAATTTATGTTTAACATTAGGTATTACGCAAGGTCAAAGTTACAATGAAACTAATGAAGCAATGGTATATAGCGGAACTAATAATTATAATTTTGAGCCTTATGTTGGTAGTACAACAAGTTTGGTAATGCCATGTCCAAATCCATTATATCCACAGCTAGTTAATAAAGTTCAAGGAGACAATATAATTCAAGTTTGTGGTAAAAATCTTGCATTTAAAGAATTACAAGGAAAGTATAGAGCCATATCTGCTTCAGGAAGTATTGTTAATTTAGAAACATATAGTTCATACAAAGCTATTGTTAAAGAAAACACTTGATATAGAGCAGTAGCTTGTGATAATCCTAATTCAGATTATTCAAATCTATGTTTCTTTGATAAAGATATGAAATTCTTATCTGGACTTGCCTTTAATAGTGGTGGTCCATCTAGAGTTTTCCAAACTCCTAAAGATTGTAAATTTGCAACAGTTGCAGTTCCAAATACTACAACTCAATTTATAATTATAGAAGGGGATACAGATGAAAGAGATTATATTCCTTACGCAGGAATTGATTATAAAGTTACTTTACCTGTTGAGAATTTATTTAAATTACCTGAAAGTGAAACAAAAAATGGTATTGTCTATACTAAAAATGAAAATGGAACAATTTCATTGCATGGAACAGCAAGTCAAAATCTTTCATTTGTTCTTTATAGAGATATTCAAGATTCAAATTTAAAAACTCTTGAACCATATATATTATTTGCTACACAAAATTTACCTAGTGGAGTGGAAATAAGGTTTGAAGGATATAACGGAGATACTTGGCAAAAGCATCTATTAGGGGGAGTTTTAGATAACACAACAAATTCTTGGACTAAAGCGATAGATCTGACAAACGTTACTAGAGTAAGATCTTGTATCTACGTAGCAAGTGGTACTAATGTTGATATAGATAATCTTGGAGTTCAAGTTGAAATTGGAAATAAAATGAATACTTTCCAACCATATGGAGCTCAAATAGTTGACTTATGTCATATAAACACTACACAAGATTATTTTAAAAGAACTGAGGGTATTCAGTTATTTAATAAAACTACTGTATTAAGAAATAAAATGGCTCAAGGAAATGGTAATATTATTGATTATGAAGGCATTTTCTCTAGTGATTTTATCAAAGTTGAACCTTGTACAGCATATTATGTTAATCAATATGCGCCAACTGTTATCCAATATGATAAAAATCAAATGGTAATAGGTTATGCAAGAAATACTGGTGCGGCAGGAACTTTTACGACAGATACTGCTTGTGAATATATTAGAATTCGTGCTTTTGATACAACTATTGATATGGAAACAGCTATTGAAAATACTATGTTAAATAAAGGTAGTTCTGCTGCAGAGTATGAACCTTATGGAAAAGGTTTATGAGTAAAACATTGTGAAGTTGGTAAAATAACTTATTGTGGTGCCTCTACTGAAAATTGACAATATTATAATGGTATTATTTATATTGATAATAGCAATATAAAAGCATATAGTACTAATCCATTAAATTTCTTTACAAATTATTTCAAACCTGCAGATGGAAAAGCATATATTGCACACACAACTTATCAAAGACTTCATATTACATTGTCTGCTTGAGGGTTATCAAGTATAACAACTGCAGCAGCTTGAAAAACTTGATTAAATACTCATCCTTTAGATTTCTATTATGAATTGACTACTCCAACAAACGAACTAATAACATATAAACCTTTAATAGAACAATTAGATAAGATAGAACAAATGAGAAGTAATAAGAATCATACTCAAATTGCGCAAGATAATAATGACAATTCATTTATTATTAATGCAGAAATATTTAAAAATACTATAAGTGGAGATGTTGACGGTGCTAAAAATGAAATTCAATATTTATTTAATAGTATTGGTAATTTAGAGCATGTCTTAACTACTCTTGATATTGGAAATGGGGTATAGTGTATGTCAATAGCAAATAGAATAGAACAAATAAAAGAGCATATTAATAATGCTTATAGCACTCTTGAGATAGGTGGAGCTAATATTAATTCTATTAATAAAAATATAGATAATATTAGCTCTTCTCTTGAAGAGAGATTAATATATTATATGAATAATGGATTAAGTGTAGTATGAAATAATTGAAATAAAATAACTAGTAGTGGAGCTTTATTAGAATTACACAACACAATTAAAGCACCTATTTCTTTAACTTTAAAAGGAAATACTGTTCAAACTACTTTTACTGGGAAAAATAAACTTAATTATGTTGATAATTTAAGAGCAAGTTATGGAGGACTAACAAGTGTAATAAATAGTGATGGTAGTATTACAACAACTGGATTACCAAATGGAGACTATAGATGTATTTTAGAATATAATATAACTGATGATTTAGAAGACGGAGCTACATACACTTTTTGACAAGAAACTGCAAATGCTCATTTATTATATTTGCAAATAAATGCAAAAGATATAAGTACTTCTCAAATGGCTTATTACTCTTTAAATACAGGAGAGGCAAAGAAAACTTTAACAATAAATAAAAGTAAATATACTTATACTATGAATATTCAAACAGAAAGTGTATCTAGTTGAAATCAAACTTCTAAAACGTTAACCAATAAATATATGTTAGAAAAAGGTAGCGATAAAACATCTTTTGAGCCGTATTGTGGTGCAGAACCTAGTCCAAATCCATTATATCCGCAAGAGGTTCAAGTGGTAAAAGGTCATAACTCTACTAAGGTTAACGGAAAAAATTTATTTGATGGAATGTTTAGACAGGGTGGCTGATCTGGCCCTGCCACAACTAGAGTTATGTCTGTTAATGGAATTGTTACAGATAATACATCAACACAATATACAATATCAACTAATTTAGATACAAGCACATATTGTTGAGGAGTAAGCGAAAGTAAACAAACTTTACCTAGAACTTCTTTTGATGAACTTTTTAATTCTGGTTGATTAACAACTTCTTCATATACTTTTACTTGTTCTAAGAATGGCTATCTTTATATTACTATTGCTGCGGCAAATAAAACTGATGATGTCAGTATAAATGCGGTTAAAGATTTTAAGTTTCAAGTTGAAAGAGGTGGAATAGTAACAGAATATGAAGTTTATGATGGAAAAGTGTATCCAATAAGTTTTCCTGTTGAAAATAAATGATATATAGAACCTCAATCAGCAATTGGAGTTACATTATCTTATCAAGATGGTGTAACTATTTTAAATGGAACAACCAATACTACTTGAGGAGCTTTGAGACAAGCTGTAAATTTAAGTGGAACCTATACTTTAAGTGTAGAAACTGATGCAATTAAAAATAATGTTTATGTAAGAATAAGAGATTCAAATGAAAATATTTTACAAACAGTATCAATTGCAAATAGTACTAAAGGTTTTGCAACAATAACAAGTAATGATATTGCTTATTTAGAAATTACTTTAGGAGCGCAAAATATAAATTTTGATAGACAGAAAATAAAAATTCAATTAGAGCAAGGAGACAAAGTTAATGATTTTACTCCTTATGGTGTTGAACCCATTGAGTTTTGTAAAATAGTTGATAACTCTGATGTTATTAAAAAAGGAACTGGAAAAAATAAAATAACCTTTCTTCCTCAGACAAAAACAATGAATGGTTTAACTATGGTTGCTAATGAAGATGGTTCTTTAAGAGTGTATGGAACTGCTACTGCCACAGGTTCTACATATTTCACTTTAAAAGAAAATATTCTTTTAGGCAATAAAACATATTCATTTAGCGGAAAAGTAATGGGTACATTAAATGATAATTTATGTTCACTTAGGTTAGTAGATTCTGATGGCAATAGTTTTAAAAATGATTTTTTAACAATTAATAGTTCTATAGTTAGAAAATTAACTTCATCAGCAGAAAATGGTAGAAATTTTATTAAATGTTTATTCTATTATACAAATGGTACTAAATGTGATTTCACAGTATATTATCAATTAGAAGAGAATTCTGTTGTTACTGAATGGGAACCAGGAAATTCTAAAGATAAGTGGTATATTGAAAAACAAATAGGTTATAGAGATATTTTGGGAACAGGAGATACTGCTGCTGCAGGACCTGTTTCAGAAGGTTTTTATTTAAATACAGGAGGAGTAAATTGAAATCATTCTCTTGCTTCTAAAGATGTATTTGTAAATAAATTTATTGCATATCCAACTTATAGTGCTTATAACGCACAATCAAATGCTATGGGTTATATATATACTTCAGTTAATCAATTATATATAAAAGTAAAAGGTATTTCAACATTAGAGGCTATGAATACTTTTTTAAGCAGTAATAATGTAAGAGTATATTATGTATTGAATGCATATCGTTATATTATATTAAATGACACTCTTCAAAAACAATTAAATGATATTCAAGATATGAAAAGTTTTGATAATATAACAATTTTAACTCAAGATAATAATTATTTACCAATAGATTGAAATGTTGGTATTTTAACAAAATAGAAATAAAAAGAAAAGGAAATTGAAATGAAAGATTTATTAGAATTGTATCGTAATTATCTTTTTACTTTACAAGAAAGAGCAGAGTATGGAGATAGATATGGCGATACAGATGAAATTGTGAAACACTACGAAAAAGTGTTAAAATTAAAACGCGCGAACCCGGTTAAGAATCCTAGAGGTGGATCCTTACAAAATAACCCGGGTTCCGCATGAAAGGGAAAGAGAGAGGAGTAAAAACATGGAAGAAGAAATTCTAGTAGAAGGTTTAGAAGATAATGAACCATTCTATGCAGCTATTGGCGATATTCAAGATGTATATGATGAAGTAGAACCAGTAGAAGAAAACGAAGAAAATAAAGAAGAAAGGGAGGAAGAATAATATGGCTATATTAATGACAGGACAACAATTAGCAGATAAATGTAAAAATGTCGCATTAAATTATAAAACATTATATGTTTATGGATGCTTTGGTGCGCCAATGAACGCTAGAAATAAAGAAAGATATAAACATAATTATGCTTATAATGAACAACCTTCAAGACAAGCAAAAATTAACGCAGCTAGCTCTAACACATTTGGATTTGACTGTGTTAATATGATTAAAGGTATTTTATGGGGTTGGAACGGTAATGTAAATGCTACATATGGAGGAGCTGTATATGGTTCTAATGGTGTACCAGACACTAGCGCTGATGGTTTAATGAACTATTGTACTGGTGTATCAACTAATTTCTCTAATATTCAAGTTGGTGAAATGGTTCATATGGCAGGACATATAGGAGTATATATCGGTAATGGTTTAGCTGTTGAATGTACACCAATCTGGAAAGATGGATGTCAAATCACAGCAGTAGGTAATATTGGTAAAAAATCTGGATATAATACTCGTACATGGACTAATCATGGAAAATTAAAATTCATTGATTATGGCAGTACACCTACACCAGGAGGATTCCTACCACCAAGAGGATATTTCCAACCAGGAGATAGTGGCGCAAATGTAGAAAAAATTGACGCATTCTTATCTCATCAAACAACAGGAGATTTCTTTGGTACATTCACTAAATATGCAGTTAAAGCATTCCAAACTGAATGTGGATTAGAAACTGATGGAAATATTGGTCCTCTTACATTAGGTAGAATGAAAGATAAAGGTTTAGATAAAAATGTTAATCTACCTTCAAGAGGTTATTATAGAGTTGGAGATAGTGGAAGTGCAATAAATAAAATTGATGCTTTCTTAGCTCAAAGAATTCTTGGAGATTATTATGGTAATTATACTAAACATGCAGTTATGGCTTTACAAGAGAAAGGTAAAACTGAAGGACGTTATCATGATGATGTAGATGGATATTTTGGACCACTTACTCTAGCTTGTGCAGAGGCATATGGTTTTAAATATTAGGAGGTATTAATATGTGGGAAGCAGTATGTGCAACTTTAAACATTGTTATGTGGATTGGAGTAGTTCTTGGACTATTGTTAATCGTTAATACAATGTGCGGAATTATTTGTAATATTAATAAAGGAGAACAATTCTCATGGAATAAATTCTTTCAAGGAATTGGAAAAGCTTTGGCATTTTATCTTGGCATTGCTTTATTGAGTGTTGTTTCTACTTTGTTACCTTTCGTTAATGCAATGGTAATAGAAGTATTTAATATTGAATTATTATCTTCATCTGTATTAAGTACTTTATCTACTGCAGCTATATTCGGAATTGCAGCTGCCGCTATTACTGTTCAAGGTAAAAAAGCACTTGAAAATTTATTTGAATTAGCTAAATTATCAGTAGGTAATATTGAATTAAAGAAACAAATGGTTGCGGAAGAAGAAGACAACGAAGAAGAAACTCAAGAGGAAGAAAAAGAAGAAGAATATAGTGAATAAAACTATATTCTTTTTTTTTATTGAAATTTTTTAGCAAAAATTTTAATAAAACTTGGGACAAAGTTTATAATTCATTCATTTTAAAATTCATATATACATGAAGGGAAATGAATGAAAGAGACCGTATGGTAAGAAGTATTCATTTCTTGCTATGCGGTCTTTTTTTGTTTTTGAAAGGAGGAATTGAATATGCCTTATGGGAATAATATGATTAATCAATTATATAGGCAAAAAGACAATATCGAGAATATGATTGCTCAGTACGCAAATCCGCAGCCTGCGCCGGTACAAAATATCATAAACACGTCTACATCTACAAGTGATACAGAAATAAAATATTTAAGCAAAAATGATGATGTAAATAATATAATAATAATGAAGAAAACAGTGTTTATAGATGAATATAACAATAAAATAATGATAAAAGAATTAGATGGGACTATTTCAAAATCTTATGATATTATTGTGCCAAAGGATGAAAAAGATTTAAAAATAGAAGAATTAGAAAACAAAGTAAAGGAATTGGAGGAAAAAATAAATGATAAATATTCAAAACTTGATGTCTCAATTGATGATGTCAAACCAGCCTCAACAAATGTTATCAAGCCTATTAAATCCGCAACAGCAACAAATTTTTAGTAATTTAATGGGGAAAAGCGGAAATGAGCAAGCTGCGGCAATTGCGAAAATGTGTAATGAAAAGGGCATTACAAAAGAACAACTTGCTCAAATAATTAAAATGGCAAATGGGAAATAAAAGGCGTAAGTCTTTTATTATATAAAAAATATTTAGAAAGGGGAATGAAAAATGAACGATAATACTGGAATGTCAGCTACTGATGTATTAGCGCTAACAAGAGGTAATGATGGCTTATTTGGAGGAAATGGAATCTTAGCCTTAATCATTATTTTTGTATTACTATTCGGAGGAAATGGAGGTCTTTGGGGCGGTAATACCGCAACTGCTTTAGGACAAAGCGATTTACAAAACTCTCTATACTTCCAAAGTCAAGATGCTGCTATTAGAGGTTTAGCGCAAGGTCAATGCGCACTTACTGATACTGTTCTTACATCTAACTATAATAATTTAGTTTCTATGAAAGATATTCAACAACAAATTAGTAACAGTATTGCTTCTATTGGCAACTTAGTAGTTCAAGAAAATAGCGCAACTAGAACAATGATTCAAGATAACTACATCAGAGAATTAAGCGACAAATTACAAACAACAAGAGATGCATTATCAAATGCAAATCAAACTGCTGCTTTAACTGCAGCTATTCAAGGTTCTACAGACACAATCTTAAATCTACAAGGTAGATATGTTTTAAATCCGCCTTGTTATTATGCTTGCCCTTATAATCCTGTATCTATATAATATAGGAGGTTGCGCATATGGAGATTAAACATTATGTAGACAAAATTATGGCATCTGATAATCAAGAGAAAAAAGAAGAACTTATTGATATGATTTCTTCCATTATCGACTGTTGAGAAGATGAAGACAAAAAAGAGCTAGAAAATCAACTTTACGAAATCGCCGAAGGAAAAGTATTAAATGAAGAAAAAGCTGAATCATTGATTAAAGCTATGAAACCTAGTGGTATGAAATGAACTCTTGGAGATACCAATGGTGTAAAAACACAATTTGGTTATGATGATATCAGACCCGTTGATTTTTGAATTGTAATGAATTCAGCATATAATGATTATTATGATTTATTTAAAGATAATGTAGAATATTATGCAAAATATGCACACGGGTTCATAAAAGATGAAGATGCTGTTGATGATAAAGTATATTATTACTTTACCATGATACCAAAAAATTAATACATTGGACTAAATGTAATAATTTATTATCCCCTCTTTTCAATAACATATAGAACATCTAATGTTATTGTTAGAGGGGAATTTTTATTTAGGAGGGTTTTACATATGGAGTGGATAGAAATTGCAAAAGCAATATCTGAACTTGGCATTCTAGTAGTAATTGCAGGACTTTTCTTATTTATAGCATTCAAACAAAATAAAAGTCAAGAAACTATGCTTACAAATTTGTTTAATGAAATGCTTGACCAAATGAAAAAATGCGCAGGCGGCCATGTGTTGACCGAAGAAGAAGACAAAACTGCAATAAAAATAGATAACGCAATCAATACACTATTACAAAAAGCTATTTCAGATTTACAATGCGGAAGAATTATGGTAGTTAGATATCACAATGGCGGAAAAGATATGAATTCTATCTCTTTCTTAAAATTAAGTGTTAGTAACGAATGCGTTAACCATGGGTATAAACCAGTTATGGGCGAATTTCAAAATCAATTTCGTTCAATAGTTGGATATCCTGTAAATCAAATTGAAAAAACTGGACACAGTTATGTTACAAATCTTGAAGATATTAAAACTTATGATATTGGAACTTACGAATTATTAAAATCAAAAAACGTAAGGTCTTATTATGCGCATAGTTTAACTAATACAACAGGTTATGTTATTGGCGCAGTTCTAATATTATATCATAATGATAATAAAATAGAAGAAAATCAAGAAGATGTCCATCAATATTTGACACATCTATCAGACCAAATATCAGGATTGTTAAATGTAAAAAATACAGAGAGCAAATAAGCTCTCTTTTTTATTTTGGTCTAAAATAATTAATTAAAGATAAAACTTTTTAAAGTATTATGAGAATATAAAATGAGTTAAAAGGAGATGAATTATATGGCAATTATAAATTTATATCCACCAGTGATTGATACTTATCAACCTGCGCAAATTAAGGGTTCTGCCTTAAGAATTTATTTTTCTATTTCAGATTATAATGTTTATAGTGAGATGAAAAATTTTGCGCAAATTACTATATCTGACCAAGAGTCTAATTTATCAGTTTTAGATAAAACAAAATATCCTACTCAAATAATGTTAAAAACAATAAATATTGATAATACTAGAACTGTTGATAAATATTATGTAGATATAGCCACAACTGATGGAACCTTTGATATAGATAAATTTTATAAAGTTCAAATCAGATTTACTAGTTCAACAGCAACAGCAGTCAGTTTAACTACACCTCAAGCTATTGATGCTTGGCTTAGTTTAAATCTTGATAAATTTTCAGAATGGTCAAGAGTAACGTTAATTAAATGGATTGCGCAAAATTCTATTAGTATTAATGGAACTACTATTGGAATTAGCACTACAATTAATTTACCTGTGTCTGATGAAACTTTATTAGGTAAACTTACTTTTAATGAAAAAAGTGAAGAATATTTAAATAGTTATAGATTTAAACTATATGACGATGAAGAAAATTTACTTTTAGATAGTGATTTATTATATACAGATAAAAATTCTAATGATATAAATGAATTTTGATATAAATTAAAATATGGATTAACTGCTGGTGAAGATTATACACTTAATATTTATTATCAAACTAATAGTTTATATAGTAGAGAATTAAATTGCACTATTTCAGCAACTGGTAGCACTGGTTCAGACCAAGGCTTTATATTTAGTGCTCATGAAAATATTGAAGATGGAGAAATATTACTTCGTATAACAAGACCTCCACAAGCTACGTTTACAGGTAAAATAACAATTAAACGTTCTTGCGATAAAGATGCATTTACTATATGAGAAGATATGCATACAGTAGATGTAAACGGGGTTACAAATTATTTATATGACTGAACAGACCAAACTGTTGAAAGTGGTGTGTTATATAAATATGCTTTATTAGAAACTTATACTAGTAATAATAATGAAGTTAGTTATTGAAAAGATTATAATAAAATACTAATGATAGTATTGGATGATATGTATTTAGATGTGGCAGGACAACAATTAAAAGTTCAATTTAATCCACAAGTTAGTTCATTCAAAAGAGTTATTAACGAAGGAAAAATTGAAACAATAGGTTCTCCATATCCTTACATAAGAAGAAATGCAGCAATCAATTATGCGCAATTTCCTATTTCAGGACTTATATCTTGTCAAATGGATGAAAATGAAAAATTTATTACAAAAGAAGCTTTATATGGCGGAAGAGAATTTTTAAGAAAATATGAACAATTTAATTCTTATGCTACTAATGAGCCTTTTGAAACTACTATTGGTAATGATTTTGTTTATGAAAAGAAATTTAGAGATGCGGTTATGGCATTTTTAATGGATGGTAAAGTAAAATTATTTAGGTCAGCTTCTGAAGGTAATTACTTAGTTAGATTGACAGATGTATCATTTGCTCCTAATCAACAATTAGGTAGAATGGTATGGACATTTAGCGCAACCGCTAATGAAATTGCTGATAATACTATTGATAATTATTATAAATATAATATTTTAGAAGAGTATAAACCATCAGAGTAAGGAGGTTGCCTATGAAAAGAAATTATCCTTATTGAAATGATAAAGATTTTTTATATACAATAGATACTTTGCCAGTGTCAAATGAATATGTAAGAGTGATTGCACTAACTTGGGAAGATGAACCTATTCAAGAGATTCAAGGTTTAATTACAGATGGTAGTTTAACTATCAATGGAGATTCTTCAATGCGTAGAGCAGTTAACTTTACTGCGGCCTTTCAAGATAATTCATTTGCGCAAATTACAGATGTAGATAATATATTTTCAATTAATAAAAGAATATATTTAGAAAAAGGAATTACCAATACAACAGGACAATACACTGACTATCCTATTATTTGACAACCTCTTGGCGAATATATCATTATAAATTGTAGTGTATCTCATGATGCGGGTAATGTTTCCGTTAGCGTGCAAGCGCAAGATAAAATGTGTTTACTTAATGGAACATGCGGAGGTACAATTCCTGCATCTACACAATTAGACAGTTATGATACTCTTGATGAAAATGGAGATTGAATATTAACTAAACCAGTTGTTGCGCAAATTATTCGTGAAGTTGTAAATCACTTTGGCGGAGAGCAATTAAGTAAAATTATTATTAATGATATTGATAATCAAATAAAAGCGGTTATGCGTTGATTAGGAACAACTCCTATTTATTTAATTGAATCTCAAGGTCAAGCAACTTTAACAACTGTAACTCCTAGTAGTATGGTTGGTGTTAAAAAATATGAGTATGGGGATGACGTTGGATACATTTACACTGATTATATATATAATAAAGAATTAATTGCAAATCCTGGAGATAATGTTTGTTCTATATTAGACCAAATGGTTTCTTACCTAGGAGGTAATTATGAATATTTCTATGATATATGAGGAAATTTTATATTTCAAGAGAAAAAGAATTATGTAAATATTTCTCATGCAGAAACAATACATATAAATACATTAATAAACGAAGATTATAAATATGATATGTTAAGTGGTAAACGCGCTTTTGATTTTAGCAATTTACCAATATTTACTTCTTTTTCTAATAGTCCTCAATATAATAATATTAAAAATGACTATGTAGTATGAGGGATGAGAAAAACTCCAGAAGGATTAAATATTCCTATTCGTTTCCATTTAGCTATTGACCAAAAACCAAAAACAGGAAATACATATAAAGTGTTTTTCTATACAGACCCAGATGATGGAATTGAAAAGGCACAAATGCCTGTTCAATATTCTAGTAAAAGTAATTTCCCTATGCAAGGAGCGGCTGGTGTATATTATGAAGATTCATCCAATGGTAAAATATATATATGAACATGGGTAGCTGCAGAGAATCCTGTAAATAGTAAATATGATTATAAAGAAATTGCGGATTATAGCAAATTTGAAAATATTACTACTACTGACTGACGTAGTGAATTATATTTACAAGGAGTAGCTGCAGAACCATTAGGTTTAAAATCTAATTTCTATTATACAGAACTTGCAAATGAATGACCTAAATTATATAATTTACATACAGGAACTTGGAGACAAGAAGTAATAGATGACCCTAGGTCTGTTGATTATTTCTTAGATTTCATTGATGATAGCGCAGCAGTAGGTAAGTTTAGCATAAGCAATATAGGGCGTAGGTCTATGGTAGAAAGCAAAGATGATTTTAATTGTGTTTTTGAAAATGTTATTCCTGACTATGTTTTAATTGAAAACGGTCAAGATGATACTTATGCAAAGAGAGAAGATTGTATTAAACGTAATCAAGCATATATACAAATAGATAGCAGTATATATAAAGGTTTAGGACTTGGAGGAATATATAATAGCTGTTTTAATGAAATTAAAATGTTATTATATGAAAAAACAGGGTATAACGAATCTATTCAAATGAACTGTTTACCAATTTATCATCTTGAACCTAATATTCGTATAGGCGCTAAAGATATATCAAGTGATATCTATGGTGATTATATGTTAAAATCAATGACAATACCTCTACGTGCAGGTGGAACGATGTCCATTAGCGCAACTAGAGTTACTGAGAAATTATAACAATAAAAAAAAGAGATGCTTTTTTAAGGCATCTCTTCTTTTTTTTTGCTTTAAATTTTAATCTATTTATTGCTTTATTTGTAAAATTATATAATCTTACGATAAAGTGTTATCGTATATTTAAAAAATTTTTATTCTCAATTTATCTCATTATTGTCTTGAGCTTGATATTGCGCTAATCCTATACATATAGCATCAGCTTCATCATCATTAACTTTAATGTAATATTTATTTTGAACAAATTCAACATCTGCTTCTTTTAATGTCATACGTTTGATACCACGTCCATTTTTAATTCCAAGAGAAGCGCGTCAAGAGCTAGGATAAATATAATCAATATCTACGCCAGGCATTTCATCATGAATTCAAAAAGCAACAGCAGCTTGTAATCACATTAGCGCACGATGGGTCTTAAGATTCCCTACCCCATATCCACCTTCAGGTCTTACTTCTTCCACTACTATTTTAGATGGAGTAAAATGTGTTGTTACAGTTTTTAATTCTTTAACTATTTTTTCTATTCTATTGATTAAGTCTGTTGAGGATGCAGTTATACACCCATGTGCAATTAATTGACCATCTTCAAAAAATGCTCAACCTGTTGATTTAGTTGATAAATCTAAACTTAGTATATTCATTATATTGTCATCTCCTGGCTACCATCTTCTGATGTTACTTTTATAAGTTCAACAAATTTCTTTTTATATTTATTTCCACCATTTAAGTAATCATATCTTCCTTTACTAATAGGGAATGGAAATTTCTCGCCTGAATCTGGTATCTTGTTTAAACTTATGTCTCTTAAATGGCATTTTTGATATTCATCTGTTGCTTTAACTCAGTATAATGCTTTTAATTCTTCTTGATATTTTGATTTACCAGGCGCTAATAATTTATCTCAACTATCTTCTTTAGGTTTATATTCAAATTTAAATTCTTTGTTCGCAATTTTATCTACGACATCTCTTAAATTAGAACAATCAAATTCAAGAGTTATAGAATTAGTATCGTCTAAACCTATTTCTTTAAATACAGGGATAGGCGTTACAACAACAGGAACCCCTAAATTTAATGCCTCTACTATTGAATAACAATAGCCTTCATTATCAGATAATTGAACTAAGAAATCTGCTTGTGATATTTCGTTTATTATATCTAATTTTGGTTTTTTGATATGCATATGTGGACTTAATTTTTGATTTATAGTTCTATTTGAGTAGACATCTCAATCATAATCAACACCAAGTTTATCAAGAGCATCAGCTAATTGAGCCATGCGGTTTCCGCCTTTTTCCACAGATAGGCGAGTAGCGCTGATTAGTTTTAGCTTATGGTGAGGTTTATCTGGTGCAAATGGATTATAGCACAACTCTGCGTCTTTACCAGTTACTCTTTTTCAAGCATCACATACTTGTTTAGATATCCCTATATATTTAGTAATTTTAGCATGTCCAGGGAAGTTTTCTCTTAATAGTTGATGACGATTAAGCATATCTTCGTAGTCACCATGCAATACTAAATAATATCCATCAGTAGCTTCTACATTTTCTATAATATCTGTATTAAAATTAAAGAAGGCGCGAGTACATTTAAATTTCATACCAGGCATGTATTGAATACATCTAACGTATTCACGTAATCTTTCTAATTGTTTTGGGTTACCTTGTTGATATACTATTGTTAAATCATAGTCTTTATATTTTTTAGCCAGATAATAAAAAAATGTTTCAATTCCGCCAATCTCTAATATAGAGTGGAAGTAATATAAATTGGTTGTTTTTATTGTTTCCATTAGTTACCCCTTTCTTTTGATACCTCTCCTCTGTCGTATCTACGAGTCAAACTATCTTTTCTAATATTATAATAATATATAATGTTTTTACTAAATCCTATTGTAAGGTCTGGAATTTTAAATACTTTCTCTCAAAATTCATTTTCTTCTCCAACATTTAATTTATTATTAAATCTAATGTTTTCAAATATTCTTTTTTTAAATAAGCAACCTCATGGGGCTATATTAATTTGTTTTGTTGAATTCACTATTGCTTGGCCATATGTACTATCTCAACTTAACCAAGTTAAATCATTGTGCTTTTTAGCTTCTTCTATAATTGTAAAAGCATAATTTTCTAATATTTTATCATCACAATCTATAAAAACTATATAATCTCCTGTTGCGGCATCCAACCCTACGTTTCTAGACCCTGGGCCTCCAAGATTTTTTGGATTTTTAATATAGATGTCAACCATTTTAGAAAGTTTATCTCCATCTCTACTATCATCTACTAATATTAATTCAGTATTTGTTCCTTTTCTTTGTTTATTTAATTCTTCTATAAGATTTTTAGTTAAATCATAAGTTTTATAATAAGGAATAATAATACTAATTTTTTCTTGAGGAGGTTGTAATTTTCTTATAAATTCTTCATATTCATAAGGATAATCTATATCGTCTGTGCCATCTAAAATTTTTACATATCTATTTGTAATATGATGTTCTTCATAAGGAAGATTATTCATGCAACGATAAATTTCTCAACCAATACAACGATGAATTTGTTGTGTTAAATAAAGATTTTTAACTATCTTTTTACAATCATAGAAAAATTTTTTATTTACAATTTTAATCGCAAATATTTCTCATTCATGACCAAAATATAATACATCATCTGTAGGAGTGTTTACTATTGTTTTAATTGCATTTTCAGTATAATAAACATCTCCATACAGATAACATATAGGTTCATTTGTGTTTATTTCTTCAAACCTATCAATTTCACAATCATGATAAGATTGTTCCATTGTTAAGCCGTATTGAGCATAACAATTATTGGCGCATGTAATAATATAATCGGTTGCACCATTTTCTTTTAATAGTCTAGTTGTTCTACCTAATAAAGTTTCTCCATTTATTTCAATTAAATGTTTTGGTATCCCGAGGTAATTATTCCAGCGGGTACCAGCTCCAGCCGCCATAATAATATATTTCATTATGCTCCTTCTTTCTTAGCAATATTATTTTAAAGTATTTCTATTAACGCAACGTTTATCATCAATTAGATATTCTTCTTTTCCGCCTCTCATATTTACATATAATTGGTGTAAGAAATCTTTTTTAATATCTTGAGCTTTATCTAAATAAATGATAAATTGTCCTTTTGTTAAATCTAATAAATCTTTTCCTTCTTCATCTACCACAATGATTTCAGTTTCAGGATAATAGTTTTTCTTTTGGAATTCTAATTTTTCTAATAATCCCTTTGCGTCAACTACATCATTGTTTAATACAACAACAGATACAGCATTAACAATTTTCTTTTCAATAACAGGTTTAACTTCTTCAACAACAGGTTCTTCAACTACTGAAACTATTTCTTCTACTTTTTCTTCTGTTGCTGGTTTAATTATTGTCTTATTAAAGACAGATTTTTTCTTTTTCATAAATATCTATATCTCCTTCTCATATTTAGATTATATCACAAAAATCTAACTCTGTCAAACTTTTGTGCAAATAAAAAAGTGATTTTCATCACTTATTTTTTAATCATCATGACGACTTGCTGCACTTAATATTATCGCAAATCCAAAGCCACACACAAATCAAATCATTCTTGATAATACAGCCCCTGCAACTTCTAACATATTACGCTCCTGTACTTCCGAAACCTCCGGCACCACGGCTAGTTTCATCTAAAGATTCAACCTCTTTAAATACCATTGGTATATATGGTAGTAATACCATTTGCGCAATTCTGTCTCCAGGTTCTATTGTTTTATCTTCGTTTGTATCATTATGAAGAGCAACAATATATTCTCCACGATAATCACTATCACAAACTCCTACACAATTGGCAGGACGTAAGCCTTGTTTAGTCGCTAATCCGCTTCTTGCGAATATAGCTGCGAATGTATTTTGTGGTAGGGCGAATGCTAATCCAGTTCCTACTTTAACTGTTTGATGAGCAGGAATTACTGTTGGTTCGCTTGTAGCTGCATATAAGTCGTATCCAGCTGCATATTCACTACCTCTTGTTGGTTCATGAGCTAACTCATTTAGTTTAATATAATTAATAAATCTATCAGTATAATTACCAAATATATCTTGTGAAAACATTAATAAGCACTCTCCTGTTCGTATGTTACTTTAGTTTGGAAATTAGGTTCTTTTTCTTCTGTGAATAATTTTACTAAAGTTACTTTATAATAACTATCTATTACTTCGCCTTTTTGCTTTCTTTCTTTATATTGAGAACCATATTTTTGAAGTATATAGCCGCTTTCTTTTTTAGCTTCTTCAATTAATTGAGTAGCTTCATCTTCAGTGCTAACTCTATATTCTTCTGTTGTTTTAAGTAAATATTTCATATATCCTCCTAGTTAGCTCTTACATCTATGTTTAATTTATTACAATTATATTTAGCCATTTCAGTTGCTTTAATTTTATTTTTAATACCTGTAGAAAATCTTTTAGCGCCAACTAATGTAATATCAGTAATTTCATTTTGATTTGCCATTTCTACAAGGGCATCTTGCAATTCAGCCAATTTAATTTGACTTACTTCAAGAATTTCATCATTTTCATAAATATAAACATTTTGATTTAATGTAAAAGGTTTAATTACAGTAACAATTTTCTTCATTGTTTTACCTCCTTTTAAAAATCATTTATTACACCATTATCATATGGGAAGAAATAATATACATATGCGTCATCGTCTATTATCATCCATATTTCAATAGCATCTTTATCTCTTGTTAAATCTATTCCACGGATTTCTCCACGATTTGTTAAACATTCATCTATTAAACATTTTGCGCAATCTTCGCAAATTGGAGTATCCCAATCATAATTATCTCTATCTCTCTTAAAGTCAAAGACAGTATAATCTTTTCTTTCATTACAAAGTAGCATATAATAATTATTGTTTTGATTATAGATAAAATCTCTAACTATTAATTTTTTGCTATTTAGCACAGCTTCACTTAGTTTAATTTCTTTTTGTTTAACTAAATTTTTATTTACATCATATAGAGTTCCGAATTCAACTTCTTGTGTCTTTTTTTCTTCATCCATTTTAATAAATCTCCTTTATTGATATGATAGTAATATTCATATTTTGTATAGTTAAGAAAATATTTCCAATATTCAATCGAGAATATGCTTACTATATTTAATAAAATTGTTTGAAAAATATTTAATTTATAATGAAATCTATATTTATATGGATTTTTTTTATTTAAAATAGTAAATAGTTTATATATTTTATTAAAAAATAACCATTGTTTTATAAATGAATTTATATTACGCGCAGTTCTGTAATTATCCATTCTTTCCAAAGTTTGATATATTATATCACACATTGTTTCTGCTTTTGTAATAGTATAGAAATTCATTATTTCAAAATTAAATCTATTATATACAATTTTTAATCTATTAATTTTAGCATATCTTGTTTTATAATCTTTAGAATTATAATACTTACGTTTCATCATATAATAAACACTTTCCATTCATATGGTCAACTTCATGCTGAATAATATCACTCATGCGGCCGCCTTCAGCTATTTCCGCAGGATTTCCATTTTCATCTATATATGAACACCATACTTTTTGATACCTAGTAATTTTCTTAAATACACCGGGTACGCTTAAGCAACCTTCAACATAATCTTGACTACCTCTTACTCTTGTAAATGTTGGGTTAGCCATTACAACATACATAGTTCCCCATTTACAAATGCATACTCTTAAAGGCACTCCAATTTGGATTGCAGATATTCCACGCGCATCTTGTATTACATCAAAAGTATCTTTTAAATCTTGGATAAGTTGTTTAAACTCTTCGCTATTGAAGTCTGTCACTTCAGCGCTAGTCTGTGATAATATTTGTCTGTCTTCTTCATTATTATAATTCAATATTCTTTTCATCATAAAATAATTCCTCTTTTCACTTATATAAATATTATATCATATATTTTATAAAAAGTCAAAATTATAAAGGAATTCGATTATTTATAAATTCTTTCTTGATTAAGCGTTTACCATTATCATAGGTATCATCAGCATGTTTTTCTTCAAAAGATAAAAGAAGTTCGCGGATACGTAACAAAGACTCTCTAGTTATTTTTTTGTTTACGTTTTCTAATACCATTTGGTCAGTAATTCATAAGAAAGTTTCTCTATCTACTTCTTGAATGCGGTGCAAATAATCATGGGCGGTATTGCGCACAAGTATGGCGCCATTCCACCAGACATAACCATCTCCAATGCCTTCTTTTTGACTATCTTTTCTTGGTATTATCAAATGATGAAAACTTAATTCTTTAGGATTTTTAAATGTATATCCCATAAAATCATAACCTAAAGCATCTAGGTTGTAAATTTGTATCATATCTTTTGTAAGTTCTTTCATTCTATTTTCTCCTACTTAACTTTTTAGTTCCAAATTCTTCTAATTCAGGGGTTATCTTATGTATATTTCCTTTATCGTCAAAATCTACATCAACTCACCAGGCTGACTTATCATTTGACAATCCCATACTTCTGCAATATGGAGTTTGGTCTTCTAAGCAACTAGTTTGGAAACAATGTGTTTTATCTTGTTTCATATAGAATGCTTGATGTATATGACCTGTTTGTAGGATATCAGGTCTTTCTGCAACAGGAATCGTATCTAAATATTTTTGTAATTTATATGATTTAGCATATGCGCCTCCTCCAGAGCCATGAAACAATCTAATCTTAAGATTTCCAATACGCATATCCGCAATATCCGCACCAAGATAAACTATATCATCTCTTTGTTTGGCTATTGTCTTAACTATTTCGCTACCAGCGCTTTTATACCACCAGTCATCATGGTTTCCTTGAATAACATAAGTTTTTCCACTAAATGTAGGATATTTACTTACGCAATAGTCAACTTGACCTTCATATGATGGTTCACGCAATTCATATACTTGTTCAGGTCTTGTAGAGCGACCATCTGTAAAGTCACCAGAGTGAAGTATATGTTTTATACCTTTTTCTTCTGCTTTATCATATAAATATCTTAATATATCCATTCTATCATATTTGCTACCTAGATGTGTATCACTAATAAGTAATAATTTTAAATGTTCTAAATTATTAGGTAATTGATATACATCTTCATGTTTAGGTGGTGTTTTGCGAACAACAACCTCATTGTTGACAAAATCTATGTTGTATCCTTCCTGCGTCATAAGAACTATTAAACCGGCTACTTCATAATCATTTAATTCTAATTTTTCACAAATTTCTAAAAATGATTTTTTCTTTTTAGCCATATAATAAATCTTATCACATATTTCTTTTCTATTTTCCATACCACGACCTCCTTATAGCAAAAAAAGGACTAAGTAAAAACTTAGTCCCCTTTCCTATTTATTTCTAAACAATAATCCTGTATATAATAAAGATGCTCCAAGCCATTGTAAAGATACAGGCCAATCACCTTTAGTAACTATATTAACTATTAAACTTCCACCTGCGCCTATTACCATCATAGCGGGGAAAGCAACTTTTAAAAATTCTATCATTTTCTCTCCTATTATCTTAAAATTCTAATACGTTGATTGCGGCTGCCGCGCCATTTCAAAGTTATGTCACGCTTGTCTTGCATATAAGGGCCATCAATTAAATAATTTATATTTTTTAATATATAAGTCATACTAGAATTAATTTTTAAATCTTTATATTCATATCCAGTTCAAATTGCTATTTTAATATTTGGATACTTGTCTTTAACTTTATATATAAGTTGTTTTACAAATTCTATTTTTTCATCAGTATCAAGAGGTTCTCCTCCAAGAATACTTAAATTTCTTTGAATTCCATTATCTGCTATTGCGGAAATGATATATTCAATTAATTCATCTTCCACTCAAGCTTGACCTCCATTTGGGTCTCATGCTTCTGGATTATGACATCCAGGACAGCGAAAATGACAACCTTGAAGGAATAAACTTACGCTTACTCCTTCACCATTAATGACGTCATTTTTATTCAAACCAGCAACCCTAATCATTTCAATTCTCCAATAGTTTGCTGTGTTTGTACCTTTGTTCGGTTTCTTGAATTTTACCTTTATTAAAGGCAGTTTTATAATCTCCTGTTAGATATCCAGTTACTCTACGTAATTGTTGAATATGTTTACTATGACACATTGGACATTCATCATTAAATTCATCAGTATATCCGCAATCTAAGCAAGTGTCATTTGGAACATTAATTGCAAAGTAAGGGATATCTTTATCCATTGCATAGTTTACTATTGTTTCAAGAGCTTCAAGATTATTTTTAACTCCGCCCTCTAATTCAACATATGTAATACATCCTGCATTACTATATCCTGTTAGTTGACTTTCTATATCAATTTTTTCAAATGGGCTCATTTCTTTCCATACTGGTACGTGTATACTATTAGTGAAGTAATCTCTGTCAGATACATTAGGAATAATTCCATATTTATCTTTAAATTTTTTCATTGATGTATAACACATATTTTCAGCAGGCGTATAATAAACACCAATATTTAAATGTAATTCTTTTTTAAATTGTGCGCATCTGTCTTTAAATAATTGTTCAATTCTTTTCGCTAATTCCATCCCTCTTGGTTCGGTATGGTCACAACCCAACAAGATTTGTAATGTTTCCGCCAATCCAATTTGACCTATAACAAGAGTACCATGTTTCATTGCACTTTCAACTGTTTTTCCATCATACCCAAGCATGATATTATTTTCATACATGAATTTTGCTGATTCAGGTGATTGACTAATTATCCATTGATATCTTTCTAATAACATATCTCTTGCTTCATGGATTTTTTTGTCTAGTAATTCCATAAATTTTTCAACATCTTTATCTGCTTCCATAGCTAATGTTGGCATCACTATTGTTACTGGACATATATTTCCGCGACCATCTTTAGTTTGTGGATTAGTTCCAGATTCTGCATTTATATCGCTACCATTATATGTTCTACATCCCATTGTAGATACATAAGTTTTAGGGTCATTAACATCGTATCCAGCATTAACAGACCAGTCTACATTAACATAGTTAGGATATAATCTTTGAGCTGTTGATTTAAGGGCTAACTTAAATAAATCATAGTTAGGGTCTCCAGGTTTACGATTGACACCTTTCATACATTGGAAGATACCGCATGGGAATATAGGAGTTTTTCTAACTTTACCAACACCTTCAATAGAACCTTCTAGTAATGCTTTTGTAACCATTCTACCTTCAGGTAAAATGCAAGTCCCATAATTAATTGATGTAAATGGTAATTGATTTCCGCTACGAGATTGTAATGTATTTAAATTATGATACATACCTTGAACTGCTTGCATTAATTCTTTTTCAGTCATATCCATTGCATATCTATATGCGTTTGGATGAGAAGTATAAACTTCATCATCAATAGATAAACCATCGACTAATTCTAAACCTACATGTTCAATATATCTCATTCCATCAATCCAATGTTTTTTGAATGATAATCTTACATATGGAACCATAGTCCAATCTAAATGACTAGCGCTAACGCCTCCAAATTGTTGTAAAGATTGTAATTGGAATAATACAGCTACTAATTGAAATGCTGTGTTAATTGAGCGCGCTGGTCTTACATCTGTTTGTCTAGTATTGAAACCTTTTGCTAATAACATATCAAAAGGAACAGTTAAACAGTTGTGCATACCAACTGCATATGCATCTAAATCATGAATATATACTTCATTATTTAAATGGTTCTCTCTAGCCATTGGTGAAACTAGATAATTAAGCGCATAGTCTTTCATAAGCGCTGACCTTGCTTCTCCCATACGGCCACCGAATGAATATTCATCAATGTTAGCATTTTGATTTTGAACATTTGATGCTTCAATCTTTTCTTTTATATCCTTCATTAAATGAGAGTTTTTATTTCTTATTTTACTTCTCTCTTCTCTATAAAGAATATATTCTTTTGCTACGTCTTTGCGCTTACAACTCATTAAACCTTTTTCAACTAAATCTTGAATTTCCTCTATTTCAGGTGTCTCATCAACATCTAAATAGTATCCTTCAATATAGTCTGCTATGTTTTCTGCTTTTGCTTGCGCATAATCTGTAATCTCGCCATCTACTGCTTGAAACGCTTTCAAAATTGCGTTCTTGATTTTAAAAGAGTCAAATGGCACAACTCTCCCATCACGTTTAATAACGTTCATATAAGTTCCTCCTTAGTATTTAATTATTTCAAGGATTTAACCTTTATATCTATATGAAAAACAAAAGTAAATAATTATTTACTTCTGCTTAATTTTAAGTCTTGCAAATCTAATTCGCGTTCATTATCAAAAACTTTATATTCAAAAGGAATATCTTGAAAATCTTCCTCATCTGTCATATAACGTCTACATATCTCTGCACAATCTGGATTTTCTTCTCTTTTAAGTGCGCGGATAAGTCTAGTTTTGTCTGTCGCTTGAACATATACAGGATGCACATCTAATCTATCATCTTTTAACATATTAACAATACCTGATATATTAAATACACCTACGTTAGTTTTATCTGGGTCTAATCCGTCAATAGGAGTACCATAAAACCAATTGCGGAAGATAGTTGTTTCCAACATATCTCCACTAATTGTTTTTCTAGTAAATTCATCTTCGGTTAAGAAGAAATAGTCTACTCCTTCTTCTTCATAATCTCTTTTAGGGCGTGTTGTGCAACTAACCACTTTATGATAATTAGTGTTTTGGTCTAACATCATTTTTTGTAGTGTATCTTTACCAGCGGCGCTTTTACCGAATAGTGCAATTATTTTTATTTTATTCATCTGACATAACCCCCTCTCTATCGTGAGTAAGTTCTACATTTCCTTTCTCATCAATAGATGTTATCTTATATAATTGATGGAAACCTGTATTCTTATAAGTTTTTGCTACAAATGTATCATCTCTGCGGAACCCCGCTACTAACAATTTGACACCTCTTGTAAACCAACCTTTTTCAGTTACATGCTTTGTTCCATCTTCTCCCATTTCACTTAATTGTCTATTATACATTGTAAAATAATCTTTTGTAAATTTAACATTTACTACACCTGTTGGAGTTAATAATGTTACAGATGAACGTGTATCATTCTTACCTATAACTGTTCCAACTATTTTATGTATTCTATAAATCGGTAGTTCGTGTCCATTTCTTTTAAAATATGTGTCAACAATAGGTTCACTAGGAAGTGAATCAAAATCTATAACACCATACTTACTTTTATTAATATGCGCTAATTCATGCTCATGATAATAGAAACATAATGCTTCCATTTCATACGCGCTAATGTTACCTAACGCATATTTATCCCAACATTCTTTAAATAACAAGTCATTAAAATCTCTCAATATTTGACTTTGATTATCTCTAATCCAATCACGCGCACTATCCATTTGCGCCTGATAAATTTTTTCCCATCTGTCTTGTAAGATACAAGTTAATCCATTTATTATTTCTAACTGGTCAGAGTCAAAATACTTATTATAAAATTCTTCACATTCGCTATCAAAGACATAATACTTTCCTGTCTTTTTATTTGCTTTTAAATACTTTGTGAACAAGAATGTTTTCTTTTGCAAATCTAATTCACTAGGAACTAAATTATGTTGTATTAAACCATTAAAGTTTTGTAAAGTTATTCTTTTCTTTGCTTCACACACTTTTGAGATATAATATGCCATAACCGCCATACGAGGTTCAATACCTAATTCTTTTCCTAAATCTATTTCTAACTTATCAAAAGCTCCTGCTTTAATCAAACTAAACATTGCGCTTTTGTTAAGTGGACATCTTGCCATAAAATCTTGTATACCGCTATATGGACGGTTCGCAATAATCTGGTCGATAATCGGACCTCCAACATTATTTAATGCTTTCATACCAAATAAGATTTCATTATTTTCTACATCTGGTTCAAAACTATATGATGATTTATTTATATCAACTAAACTAACTCTAATTCCTCTTGATATAATATCACCAATAGCTTTTGCTATTTTACCATAATCAGTTCCGCGCTCTTTCTTTTCTACATTTCCTTCTTCATCTTCTTCAAACTCATCACCATCTTCAAGACTACCACTATTAACTACTAAACACGCTGTGTTCCAATAGATAGGATTCCATCTTGTTGCAATATACATTGTTTGAAAACCGATGAAACTATATGCTAATGCGTGGATGATACTAAATGAATATCCCATCTGAGGACCGATACCACATGTCCATACATAATTGCCTAAACATGGAGATTTAGCTTGATTTAATACCTTTTGACGAAGTTCAGGTATCTTACTCATTTGTTTCTTACCAACAACTTTACGTGCTGCGTTCGCTTCTGCTAATGTAAATCCACATATATTCTCATCCATTAACATCTTCATTAATTGTTCCTGACTTGGCGGAACTCCATATGAAGTTTTAAAATATGGCTCTAATGTTTTTTGCTCCGCTTGAGTTAAACCATATTCGCGCATTTCTTTATACCACAATGAGATATCATTCTTAAATCTAATATATTTTTCCATTGGAGTTTCTTGACCTTTTTCTGCTGTCATTAATCTCATTAATCCATTTGCGTCTGCCATTTCTAACATTGACCCCGGCTTAATTTTCTTAGCCGCTTGTCCGCCAACATCACTATCAAACTGGAAGATATTTAATACACTATTCTCTTGAAGAACTTTCCATATATCTTCATCATCAATAGGCAATACACTTGGGTGAAAATACTTATCATAAATTTCTCTTAATGTCAAGTCACTCTCAATTTCACCATAATCTTGCAACATTCTGATTGCTTCTGCTAATTTATCTTGAACTTCTGTTACTAAGAAATCATACTTTGTCATACCACATGCTTCACACATATGTAGGTCATATGATGTGATTACTTCACCTCTTGGAGTTCTCATAAATGTTCCAAATTCATATGGGTCTTCATCAAATAAGATAACTCCTGAAGCATGTGAACTTCTTTTATTTATCAATCCTTCAATTCCGTCCATTATATCTAATAGACCAGGATATAAATTTACTTCATTTATAAATGTTTTAATTGGCTTACGACCTTTATCTTCATTCCCATTTATAACATCTGCAAGAGGCCATAAGAATCCACGTTCACTTGGGATAAGTGAACTTAAATATTGCGCTGTATCAACATCTATTCCATCTGGATACTCTTCACTACGATAACCGCGGCATGCAGTTAAGATTGTTGAACGAGTTCCTTCTGTTCCAAATGTTGCTATTAATGTACATCCTAAATTCTTACGACTTAATTCATCTATATCACTCTTGAAGTTTTGTCCTCTTTCTTTTTTAATTTCATTTAATATCTTAGGACGCTTACTTGGACATAAATCTAAGTCAATATCACCTAATTCTACACGTTCTTTATTTAAATAACGCCAGAATGGAAGTTCCCATTTAATTGGGTCAAGCTGTGTAATACCTAATAGATAGTGATTCAAACCTGAACAACTTGAACCACGTCCTGCTCCTACGATACTTCCGCAATTCCAAAACAAATCAACATAGTGCTGTAAAGTTACTGGATATGCAAACATATTTGTTCCTAACTTACCACTAATTGTTCTTTTAATATCTGCCTCTTCCTCAAGTCTACTCAAATATGTTTCATTATACAAATCTTTTGTGATTAATTTATTAACACATTCATTAACCCAATATCTTTCAATTTTGTCATCAGACATATACATACTATTTAATATTGGATAATCTTTTAACTGGTCTGTTTTACCATATTCTTTTACTTCAACTTGCGGAATAGTTTGCGCATGTGCTAAACTATACTTTTCTATTTTATTCCAAATTTCATAACTATTTTCAAACATTTGTTCAACGAACTCATTATCAAAACCAGATGCTGCCAAATGTTCTTTAATTTCATCATTTGTTTGAAGATATGCAAATTCATAGAACTCATCTACTTCACGCTCTCCAAACTTACTGTTAAGATATGCTTTATGAACATATCTATCTTCTTTTTTAAGATAATGCGCATCTGACCCTATTACCATTTTCAAATCAAATGCTTTTGCAATAGCAGGAAATCTTTTATTAACTAAAACTTGTTCTCTTGATGTTCCTGGTGCACATTCTATATAAAAGTTACCTTCTCCAAACACTTCTTTACCCCATAATAAGAAGTTTACTATATTATTATGTGCGATTGCCGCACCATTTGTATCCCCCGTTTGTTCTGCTGTAATAAGCGCCAATGTATTAACACTCAACTCTCCTCCTAAACATGCTGTTGTTGCTATCAAACTGTTAGGATACTTTTTCATTATTTCTTCAATATCACTTTTTAATGTTGGGACTCTTTCAAGACCTCTATCCCAATAACTATTCATCCACGCTCTTGATGATAATTCTCTCAATACTCTATGACCTTCTTTATTTTTTGCAATCAAAATAAAGTGATAATATCTTTGCCCCATATCACGCGTGTCTGTTAAATATATTTCATTTCCTAATGCTATTTTAAAATCAGGATTCTCTTTCTCTACTTCAGATTGATAAAAGTTTATCTCTGGATGAGAGGATACACATTCATGGTCAGTTATTGCGATACCTGATAACCCTAATTCAATAGCTCTGTTGATTAAATCTTTAGGTCTATTGATTGAGTCAAGCAAACGCAAATTACTATAATGTGTATGTGAGTGAACTTCAAATCTATTTCCCATTTTTTCCTCCTTTTCCATCTTATAATAATATTATATCATTTTTTTAATTAAAAGTCAAATGGTAAGTGTTTGATGGAGGCTAAGTTATTTATTGGATAATCCAGCTCTTTACATTCCCATCCATGTTTAGTAAAATATTCTTGCAAAGGAATACGTTCACTACACATATTACCAGGTGCTTCATATACTATTAAAACTAAAATTATTTCTTCTTCAATATTATTATCTTTTGCATATTTATCGGCGAGATTGCGCATATCCGCAATCATCTCATCAAAATCTATTTTATCTAAATTCTTTCTATAATTACTTAAAAAAGAACAAATTGTAAAATTTTTTTCTTGGCAAGGGCATGGGACAGGTTCTTGTTCTCCACATTTCTTACCAGCTTGAATAATAGGATTAATTCTTACACCATTTAGAATTTTTCTTGCATTATAAAAAATATGATTCTCTCCTTGGTTTGCGTGAAACCAAGTTGGGTCCCACAACGCTGTGGATATGGGAATCATATTACGATTAAAATTTCTAATTTGATAAAAGTAACTAGTCCTTATTTTCATTATTTTCTTCCTTTAGCATAGTCTTTAAACATCTAATTAAATCTTTAATTTCTTTTTTCTTTTCAAATTGCACAACTGCAACTGCACCTTTTTTGCTAATAGGGATATTTATTGTTAAAGCTTCATCAACAATAAAATGATTACCAATTCTTTTTGCTTTACAAGGGGCTACTAATTGCAATTCCGCAAGTTCTTGACAATTATTTATATTTCTCATTATGCAGATTCTTCTGTTGTTCTATGCTTAGGATGGAAACCACCATTATTTTTATAAAAGTTTTTGATAGCATTGAAAATAATTTGACTATCTAGTTGTTCTTGACTTTTGCTTCCATTTACTTTCCATCTAAAAGCAAATTTAGCTGGTCTTGTTCCAGGGTATAAATCAATAATTTTATATACTCCTAATTTACCTTTGGCATTTATTTCTTGATACCATATTGCCCATCTGTCATCTACTACTCTGTCAATCTTATATAATTTACTCATTCTATCTCTCCTCTATTTTCTTATTATTACCAATTTCTTTGCAGCTCTGGTACAAGCTGTATATAACCATCTCTTATGCTCTTCTAAAACATAAGGGAACCCCTCTTCTATAACCAAGACCTTATCCCATTCACTGCCTTGCGCTTTGTGGCAAGTGATAGCATATCCATAAGTAAACTGGTCAGGCACCATATTCATATAGCGCCAATTCCTACGCATCTTATATGTAGTCTTCCAATCTAATCCCGGCTCACCTGTTAAGATTAATTTCTTATCCATTTCTAATTCGCCATAGCTTTCACCTGTATCTGATATAAATTCCGCATGAATAATATCTAATTTCTTAGCTTTGCCATCGCTAGTTATTCTACCAGGTAGGTTAATATAAGTACTGAAGCTATTGTTTAAATAACCAATAGTTCCATTAACTAATGGGTTATCATCGTTTGAAAAGACCTCCCAGTTATTCTTTAAACAAATAACTTTGTCTCCATCTTCAGGGTCGCCTTCATGTCCTAACAAGTCACGCATTTGATTATTTAGTGCAACTCTTGTTGCATTAGTGGCGCATATTATTTGGTCAGCCCATTCTAACATTCCTGTTGATAATTCATCTTTATCTAATATCTGAACTTGTTGACCGATATAATGATTAAGTGGTTTTCCTTCACGAATATCCATTGTTAATTTAATAATCTCACTTTCCGCCTCTTGACGCATAATTTCATCTAGGAAGATATGCGGATTATCTAATAAATGGTTATCTTCACTTTTGTCAACTGGTGGCAACTGACCAGGGTCTCCTAAACATATAATATGCACAGGATAACTTGCTAATCGTTGCAATAAATCTTTTGGTACCATAGACACTTCATCTACTATTACTACTTTATAAGGTACTATCTCCACAGGTTTACGAAAGAATGTCCCATCAGGACGAGGTATACTCTCAAACAAGAGTTTATGTAAAGTGCTTACATTTTTATTACCTTTCTTTTGTAAGACCTGTGTTGCTTTACCTGTGAACGATGTATATACCACATCTAATTCAGGGTCTATATCTGGGAGGGCCGATATGATAAATTTAACTAGTGTTGATTTCCCTGTTCCTGCATATCCAGCTATGACTGTATATTTAGAACCATCGTTGTATCTATCAACAGCAATTTGCAAACCTTGCTTTTGCTTGTCGTTTAATTCCATAACTCCTCCTTTATATTATAATTATATCATATTTCTTTATAAAAATCAATTAAAACAAATATTTACCTGAACCTACTACTTCATAATCTTCTACAAATAATTGTGGAGTTCTTATTCCATTTCATTCATTTATATTACATTTTCCTACTGCGTTGATTGATATATAAGCCGTATCAAATTCTTCAAATGTTTCACAATCTTTATCAGTAGCATTAAATATCATTAAACTTATTTTATTTTGTAATGTTATTTTTAATGTATTACTTGTTTTTCTATAAACTGTTACCATATCTTTACTAACTTTTAAATTTTCTATTGCGATATATGGTTCATCCATATCTTTTCCCCATAAATCACTAAGACTAGCAATAGTAAGAATATCATTAGCTTGAACGTCTGCTCCTGTGTAGATATAGTCTACATAATATACTGGCTCTGCGGAAATGCTTGCTAATGCTGCGTCAGTCTTGGTTAAGAACTCTTGAACCGCCTCTGCCGCCAAACACATACCAAATGCATTTTCATGTCCCTGGCACCATTCCGCCCCAGACTCTTCGCATATAGTCTTAAAATTAGTTATACCAGTCATTTCATATCCGCGCGCACTGCCTTGATATCCCTCTGGAGTATCAAATAATATGCAACATGGACGTTGATATTTATTAGCTAACTTATTTGCTATAAGACCTGCTATATTTCTATCTATTGCTCCGCTATCAAGAGTAAACAATATAACTTTATGGTCAAGTAGATTGTCAGACTTCATCTGTCTTTCTAAATCTTCCATAGCTTTATCTTGTTCTCTTGTCTGTCTATTCTTTACATTATTAGAAGTTCTAATTGCTTGGTCAACTATTCTTTCCATTTCACCAGGCGCATGTCCGCGCTTAGTAGATGGAACCATTTTAAAAGCTTCATACTTAAGCATTGACTTAAATAGCAATTCTTTTTCTTCTATTGTTCCACTACGTTGAACTGCATTAACTAGGGGAACTATATAAAAGGCTGCTCCTATTGAAGTAAGGTGCTCACCTAATTTAAACTTATTTTTTTGCCATGACTCATATAGATATGGGTTATGAATATTTTCAGGTTCAAAACCTTTTGTTATAATATGTTTTGTTTCTATTGATGTTAGGCTCATCATATCTCCGCAGTTACCTAAAGCTACTAGGTCTATATAATTATCTGCGTTGTTACCGCCTAATTGTTGGTCTAAGTATCTGCAAAATTGCCATACTATACCAACTCCTGAAAAATCTTTATTACTATAATCACTTAATTGATTATTTATAACTATTGCATATTCACTTACTTTATTAGCTAAGTGGTGGTCTAAGATAATAATATCTTTACCTTGACCTTTAAGTGTCAAATGCGCATCATAATCATTGGAACCAGCATCTGGAACTATAATTAATTCAAAATCTCTATAATTGATATAGTCCATACAATCATTAATTCCATGCTGTTTTCCTTCGTGCACCCATCACTTTAAGTTATTTTCAACCCAAGCAGGGAATAAATCATGAAGATAGTTAATTAATACTGCGGATGCGGTAAATCCATCGCAATCGCAATCTACTATTACTAAAGCATTATCATTATTTTTAATGTGAGTAAGAAGCGTTCGAGCTGCTTTCACTAGACAATCTTGCCCAAGCGCCTCTGGTTTATTTATATCTGCATCTGTTGTATTTAGATAATGCGCAACTTCTTCATAAGGGATATTTCTATTTGTTAATATTTGTTCTATTGTATTATATAATGGATTAATAGGTTTTATTAATTTGTATTGCATTATCTATTTCACCTAATTCAAAATCATTGCAATTATTACAAAGATAATTAAGAATAATACGACTAATGCTGCTGGAATCCAAAGTGGTGCTAATACCCATAGCCAACCCCAATTAATAACTCCACACAATTTTAATACTACAAATGCTATTGTTAACAATCCACAAAATCCTATTCCTCCGCTACGAACTACTGTTGTATTCTTATCATTATAATTCATTATATTATTATTCTCCTTTCAAACAACTCTAAAAATGTATCTGGTCCTTTATCAATAGGACTATCTTTATAGCCTAATAAATTCCATTTATCAAACATAAAGCTAATTTTAATTAAAGGACTATATTTCTTATTTATATCTTTTAATTTTTTTGTCCAACCTTTAAATTCATTATCCCCTATTTCTTTAAATTGCTTATCAAAAGCAACAACAATTTCTTCTACATCTAGTGATTGTAGGAGCTGTACTTGATAGTTAGTTAAGTTACTTCCGCAAACTGCAACACTTATATCATTATCAAAACCAAAGTATGATTGATATAATAAGCAACTCTTTTCTCCTTCAAATACAATTACTTTTTTCATTCTTCTTATATTATGCTTACTATTATTCAAATTATATAAGTTGAAACCTAATGGGTGATTATACATTTGATAATTTAATATCGCAGGTTTATACTTACCATTAGCTTCTTCTTCTTTTATCATTGTTCTTTCTCTGATACCAATTAACTTACCATCAATATTATAATGCGGGATTACTATACCCCAGTTAACTGGGTCAAAAGCAATACCACTATGATTCATTGATTCCTGTGTGATTCCTTCATCTAACCATGCTGGAATCTTAGGACGCGGTAAATATCTTAATATCTTATCATCATAATATTTAAATTCTACAATTCTCTCTTCTTTTGTTTCTTGTTTCTTCTCATAATTATTTAATATTTTCCAATCGTCAGTTTCTGCGCTGCTATATACTTCATTATTAAAAGAAACATTTAATCCAAAGAAATTTATAATAAAATTAATTGATTGCATTAATGTATATTCAATATTTTTTAATTTTTTTACTTTTATTATAAAGTCAAAAACATCAAAGGTATCTGAACACTCTGTATAACATCTAAATAACTTTGTGTTGTCATAATAATATAGCTTATGGCTACTTCCGCCATGACACAAAGTCCTTGATATTATTAGCTCTCCTTTGATGACCGGGTCTCCGCCTAGGGCATATAACAATTCCTTTACTTGGTCTATTGTTAAACTATTTTTGATGTTTTCTGACCACTCTTTAAGATTGTCCATATGAACACCTCTTTTCCTATATATAATAATTATATAATAAATTATTAAAATAGTCAATTAGAAAGCGGAAACCTGCATCTTTGGATTTACATTTATTTGTAAATCAGGTAAATCTATTAGCTGATAATTATAATCAGTAGCGAACATAGGTATTACTCTACATGTTCCTTGATTTGCCTTACATCATAATAATATATCTTTGTATTGTCCTCTACGATTTTTATATACTGAAATCTTTATTGCGGGCTCTTCAAATTTAAAGCGCGCTATAACTTCTCTTAAGGCTTCTTTATCTTCTTTACTTGTCTTAAGCATAATCATACCTAAGTCAATTTTGTCGGCTATTGATTTAGCACCACGCAATAGGTTTTGGTCATATTGTTGAGCGGTAGTGTAATCAGCATTTAACTGTGTAGCAGTTAAGATAAACACACCATATTCATTACATAGGTCTTTAAGTTTAATAGAAATCATAAATAATACATTATCTTCTCTTAAACCTTTTATTCCTGTTTTCGATGTAACCTCACTCAATATCTTCATTGACGTATGTAAGTAATCGAAAAAGATATATCGTACATCCCATTCATGTATACCAAATTTAATAGTGTTTTCGATGTCCTTCATAGAAAAGTCAGGAAGTTTCTTAATGTAGATTGGACATTTTTTCAATAACTCTGCTGCATATAGAACTCTTTCTAGCTCTCCTTCTTCATAGTTGTTATAAATTATATGGCTTTCGTTTACATCAGATAAGAACGCAAGCATCATTGTTTGTATCTCATCTACTTCTTGCTCTGTTGTGATAAACATAGTAGGTTCTTTCGTTCCATTGTCTATCCATTTTCCTTGTTCTGAATCATATATTCTATCGCATGCAATAGAGCATGAATCAGCTATCATACTACGAGTTTTACCAACACCTGTAGCCGCAGAACGTAAATAGAATTTCTTTAAACGAGCTCCACGCGTAACTGTGTTAATGTAAGGGCCATACATTGGGTAACCAATCTCAGGTCTTTTTTGTAAACTTTCGATAAGTTCGTTGACTTTATCTCCTGCTTGAATGAAATCCTCATTAGAATCATCTACATATTTCATTCTTATTTCAGTTATTTTTTTATCTATTAAATCCGCAATAGCGTCAAGAGATGAATTATCTAACCAATCTTCTTGAGCTTGTTTCTTTTTTGCATCTAAAATATTATCTACATCATATAACCAAGATAAATCCATTCCCGCGTTGCTATACATTCTTAATAAAGTCATTTTTTTCATCTTTTGATAATAATAATCAAAAGTAGAAAGTTGAATATTTTGTGATATTTTTTCTAAATATTCTGCACCTTTATAATTTTTATATACAGCTAAGCTCTTTGGTCTATCTTTTAAATAATCTTCTATTGTATTAACAGAGATTTCTTTTGCGCCAAGCGCGTGTAAGTTATATATAGAACCAAATAATATTTTATGGAATTCTTCAGTAAAATCATCTTCGTGAAAGAAGTAATTTTCATTATCTAATAGAGTAGGATTTTGATAGATACAACCGATAACTTGAATAATTGCTGAGACATCTACATATTTACTACTCATTTTTACCTTCCTCCTCTAATTCAAAAAGTCGTTTATTTTGCACATATACTCTAGGGGAGGCAATCTCCACCGTTGTAACTACAGGTTGATATGTTGTTTTAGTATCATTCGCTAATTTTGCAAGGTATATATTATAATAATATTTACATGCATCATCATAAACAAACGGCACTATACCTATACCTTCATTTGCTAGTTCAGTCGTATTCCCTTTAATTTCATACCACCAATATAGAGTTTTTAACATACCTGAATATGTGTAATTATAATCTTCTCTATAATCCTTAATTTGTTTTCTTATTTTTGCGGATATGGTATCTAATTTAAATAAACGCTTTATATAAGTTTCAAGCGCTAAATAATCTTGTTCTTGTTGCGGAATTGATGCTTGGTACTTATCATAGCACTCTTTATGCGCATATCTTCTTCCGCCTACATCTACAAAGGGTTCTGCATTTCTATCAAATACCTGTTGACAATATTTACATTTAACGAGCTTTTTAGCCATGCTCATCACCTCTGTCTTAAAAATAAATAAAAGAGAAGATAATATTTTGAACTTTATTATCTTCTCTCCTTTCTTTCATTATTTAATCAAGTCTTCTAAATCTAACACAATAAGATTTAATTGTTCAACTTGGTCTCTAGTGCATTGACTAGCTTTTTTACCTTTACCTAAATACTTTTCAGTAATTTGAACTATTTTAGGTGTCCAGTTATTTGTCATTTCTTCTTCAGTATGAGTACTTACTATTTTAGATACTATTTCATTGAACTTATTCATAACAGTATCGAAGTCTAATTCTTGTAAAGTTTTTGCAACTGCTTTTTCATCAGTAAACAATTCTGCTTTACCACTCATTTTTTCTTCTTTATCAATAGCATCATTAAGCGCTTTTACTAAAGATTGATAGTTGAACTCTATTTCAGGTTCAATATATTTAAATCTACTCTTTGCATCTACAGAATTATCTGCTGACCTTAGAGTAAGCATAACTTTAGATGTTCCATCTTCTAGAACTACATTATGCGCGTATCCAAATATATCTACCATATTTTTAATAATTTCATCATAAGCAGTAGATAATGATGTTACTATTTGATTATATTCTGTTCCATCTTGTCTCTTGAATGTTTTGTCTTTAGCGTGAGAAATAAAGAATAGTGAATATCCTAGTTGTGAAATTGTTCTAAATGTTTCTTCAAATTCTTTCTTAACTTTTGCCCAGCCATTAACAGCCCATCCACCATCTCCGATATTTTCAATACCTAGAGTGTTACAGATGTATTTTTCACATAATGAAGCGGCTATATCTACTGTGTCTACTACTATACATTTAAAATTTTCTTTTACTTCAGGTTTCTTTAATTCTCTTACTACTTGTTTCATTTCACCCCAAGAAGAAATATCTTGAGCTATGATACCAGGAATTGCATTGTATCCTTTCTCAAATGCTAATAATAATGACTTATCCATTTGAGATGCTAATGTTGTTTTACCAGTTCCAGCTGCACCATAGATATAGGTGATATATGTACTTAAATCTCTACTCACTTTGTGAGGTTTTATTTCTAATAAATTAATTGCCATATAGTCCTCCTTTACTTAACTTATCAAATAAAAGGGGGAATAACCCCCTATCAATTAGAAGTTAAAACTTTTTGTTGTTGTAGCTGCTACTGTTGCATTAGCTGTAGGTGCTATTGTAGCTCCTGATGTTGTAGTTGTTGTTGTTGCTTTACTTGCAGCATACTCGTCTCTACGTTTCTTAATATCAGCTAAACGAACTTCTCTATCTTGTGCTGCTTTCTTAAGTTCTTCAACAGTTAAAACTCCTTCTTCACCAAATTCATATGGTACTTTAGAAGTTCCTGTGATAACCCATTCTTTAATTTTTCTTTCATAAGTTCTTACAGCTTCTTCACCAAATGCAGTTTCTTCCTTAACTTCTCTAACATCTGAGTTACAAGTTATTTTACCCCATACTTTTGTGAATACAGGTTCATTTTGACTTGCGCCTAAATCTTCAAAGTAAGTCATTCCTTCATTTGTTCTAACTATGTAGTCAACAGGTAAAAGATTATTTCTAAAATCAAATACTGCTCCTTTAACTACTACATAATCATCTTTAATATTTTTTTCAGGGTCAGCTTCTATTCTATTAACTCCTGTGATTACCATATCAGTTGCGAAAGTATTTCTTTCTGCTTCTGGTGCTAATTCACCACTAAGAATAGTTACAAAACCACCTTCATTAACTTTTGTAGATACTAGTCTATCATCTTGTGTGTAGAAATCATTTAATGCTAATGCTGTATCAATTCTTACTTTCATAGCAGAATCTTTACCATCAGCTATCCAAGTTTTTCCACCGTCAATGATTTTCTTTAGGTTAGTATAAGTTGCATTTGTGTTTCCGTTACTTGTAACTTCAACTACATAAGTAAAGTGAACAGGTACTATATTTAAACCAGCTTCATCTGTTGCTATTTCAAGGTTACCAGAGATAAACTCTTTACCATGATTAGGAGATGCTGGATTTTGAACTGTCTTTAATACTAAATTATGTTGATATACTCTTCCTTCTACTCTCTCATTGTTAATCATTTTCTTCATAACTTTCTTTACTCCTTTTCTTTTTTATTTACTTTTTTTTATACACATATATTATATCAAAAATTTATATATTTGTCAAAAAACCTGCACACATGCGAGGCTAGTTGAATAAATGGTGTTCTTTCAATATCTCGTTGCATATAAACTGGTCAGTTGCAGTTTGAGCTGAGAACCAGAAACCACTATCTATATGTTTGTTAAATTTACTTTCAGTTATTTTTGTTCTCTCTATGAATAAGTTCTTTATAATAGTAAACTGCGCTTCCTCGACTGATGCTTTGTTAAAGCGAGGTGAGTCAGGTTCTTCAGAGTTCATACTTTCTATAATTGGATTTTGGTATCTATATGCAAAAGTTGCAGATGGATAACAATATCTTTTATGTCCGGCTAGATATACTAACATAGCGTTTCCTGCGCAGACATTAATATTAATTATATCTACTGGTGTTTTAGAAAGTTTAATTGAGTCCGCAATACATAATGCAGAATTTAAATCTCCATCTTGAGCATTAATAAATATTTTGATAGATTTTCTTGATGAGAATGCAGTAACATTATATAAATCTACTTCATTCCAATGTCTAATAATGCTATCTATTTCCTCTGCTGTTTGAGGGTTAATTTCATTCAATATAATTTCTCTACTAGTGAATTTTGAATATTTAATTAGTTCTTCGCTTGATGTTAAATAAGTTTTTGTTCTTTGTAGACCTCTTTTTATTTTATTAAATATCATAAAATCTCCTTTCAATTATATAATATCATTATTATTTAAAAAAGTCAATATTACTTTCTATTTCCTCCTGTGCTATTATAACCATATTCTTTAGATTGATACAATTTTATATAGAAACTCTCTTTTTCATCTAATTGTTGAGTAGGGCATTTCTCTAATAATTCAAAAGTAAAATTGTCAATATCATCTTTTAACATATCTTGGTATAGTTTATTATTAGAAGGGGTATCAATTCCTAACCCGCATTTCATATGCTCTCTCCAACGTTCACGGATATTTTTTGCTTGACCAATATAACATAAATTAGATAATTTATTTGTAATTTTATATATACCACAAACATCTGCGCCAGTTCCTAATACACGAGCTGCTAAATCATTAGCGCGTTTAGAATAATAAGTTTGCCAGATAATCATTTTTACGGGACGTGGGTCACGTAATTCAGATTCAATACTGCGTAATACTTTAGCTTCGTGCAAATCTACTTCATCAAGAGATAGAGAATAGAATTGTTCTTTTTCTCTTATCTCTTGTTCTTTCAATAGGGCATCCATTGCAGCTTTACGAGTTGCGGAAATACTTTCTAATGCTTTTTTCTGCTCTTGTATTGCTTGTAATATTTCTTGTTGTTGATTATCATATATATCTTGCAATCTTTTAATTAATTCATCATATTCTTCATCAACTTCTTGATATTGATGTTCTAATTCATCATGATAAACTTCAAAACTCTCTTTTGCAGTTTCTTGCATTTGATGAAGAATTAAGCGTTGATTTAAAGTCGTTGCATTATTCTGGTCTATTTCTGATTGAGTTTCTATTTTCTTTAATTGGAGTTCTGTCAACTCCTTTTGGATGGTTTCGTTTTCATCTCTAGTAAGTTTGATTTGTTTACTAGCAACATATATTAAAATTATTCCCACTATTAGCGCAATCGCGCCTAATATTGCTATGAATAATTCCATAAAAACTCCTTCAAAATAAAAAACTAGGTATTAAACCTAGTTTTTATTATTTAATTATTCAGCGTCTGTTGCGTTAGGGTCGAATGCTTTACCAGCGTCAGTTAATTTGATTAATTTGATAGGTTTATGTCCTTCTTCAGTTTCAATTTCAGCTGGAATTCTTTCCATTAATCCTTTTTTGCAGAATGCAGAAGTAACAACACCATTAACTTGTCTAACTCCTAATCCTGTTCCTTCAGCTATATCAGCTGCTGTAATATCTTTTCCATCATTTGCTTTTACGAATTCGTAAACTAATTTTGCGTTTTCACTTAACATTGTATAATTTCTCCTCTTTTTCTTATATTTTTGATGTTTCTTCATCTTTTTATTACATATATATTATATCAAAAAATTTTATCTTTGTCAACACTTTTTATTATTTTTTATATGTATAAAAATCTTTCTTCATCTTTTATTTATTACATATATATTATATCAAAATTATTTTTGTAAGTCAAATTTTTTTATAAAAGTTTCTTCATCTATAATATCAATATGTAATTCCTTAGCTTTTTTGTTTTTAGCGGAAGTGCTTTCAATATCATTATTGATTAGATAATTAACATTTGCGCTAACAGAGCCTACGCATTTTCCACCAAGGTCTTCAATATACTTAACCAACTCATCTCTATTTTTCCAATTTGTTATTTTTCCAGTAATACAAAATGTTAGATTTTCTAATTTTTTATTATTTTCTTTTATTTCTATTTTATTTTCAATTATTAAATAATTTTTAACTATATAATCTAATTCATTAAAATTATAATTTTTTAATGATTTGTTCATCTCATACCCGAAACCATCAAGACTAGAAAAATCATAATCGGGGTTTGTGCAATGTTCTTTAAAATTATCATATGTTTTAAATTCTTTTGCTAAGTCTTTTGCTACAGATGCACCAACTAATGGTATACCGGCAGCGCATATAATTGCTTCTAAAGAACAATAACAACAATTTTTAATGGCGGTTAATATATTATCTACGGATTTAGCACCAAAACCGGGTTGCTTAATCCACTCATTGCGATGCTCATATAATATGAAAATATCCTGAATTGAATTAATCCACCCTAAATCCATAAGTTTTTCAATTGTTGCTTTTGATAAACCTTTCGCATCTAAACCTTTTTTACCAAAGAAATGGTCTATACGGTTTAACAATTTTCCTTCACAATTAGGATTTGCACAATATAATACTTTACTTTCATTCTCTTGTTTAATTTCAGTTTCTTTATTACAGATAGGACAAGTAAATGGCATACCAAAATACTCTTTATTATCTGTTCTGTCTATATCTTTTTCTGCTTTTGATATTTGTGGTATTATTTGATTTGCTTTATAAACATATACTTGCTGACCTTTCCAGCCATATCCATCTAATAAATCTTCCATAACACTAATATTGTGTAAACTAGCTCTAGATACTTCTGTTCCATCAATTTCAACAGGCTCTAATATAGCTACTGGAGTTAAAATTCCAGTTCTACCCATAGTCCATTCTATATCTTGAAGAGTTGTTTCATATTCTTCATCATAGAACTTATATGCTAATCCACCTTTTAAATGATGGTCTGTTCTACCTTCTGCTTCATATTCTGCGCAAATGTCTAACTTGAAGACTAAACCATCAATAGGGTAGCCTAATTTTTTGCACTCATCTTTAATAAAATTAGATTGTTGCTCTAAATCATCTAAGTTGCTGCCAACTCCGCCTATGAAAAATGGAACTGTTATAAAGTTAATTGTTTTTAAATAATCTAATTTAGAAGATAAGTATTCCCAATTAGGATGTCCAATAATGTCCCAAGCAACAAAAGTTAAATGTCTTTTAGCACATTCTGCATTATCTAGTAGTCTTATACTTCCACTAGCAAAATTACGCGGGTTCTTATATTCATCAGAGAATTCTTCAAAATCATTATAAGTGCAGATAACTTCTCCATCTATAATTAATTCATCTTGGTAAGGAATTCTCTTTGGAATACCATTTACAACATAAGCATTGTGAGTTATATCTTCTCCCTCAATACCATTACCACGCGTTTCCGCAGATACAAGTTTCCCATTAACATATCTTAATGAACAAGTTAAACCGTCCATTTTAGCCATGCCAATAAAGCTTCTATCTTTCACGAAGCTCAATATTTCACTTATATCTTTGGTTTTATCAAGGGATAGCATAGGGTGATTATGTTGAACTTTATTTAATTGGCTAATTACTTGATAATCTACCTTTTGAGTAGGACTGTCTGGAAGGCATACACCAGTTTCTTTTTCTAACTCTTGAAGTTGAAAATACATATTATCCCACTCTTTGTCAGAAATAACCGGATGACCTTCATCATATAGTTTTGTATGATAATTTAATTTTTCAATTAATTCTTTCATTTTGTCCATATGCTATTTCTCCTTTTTATATAAATATTATATCATTATTTTTTATATAAATCAAAAAAGTAACTTTTAACAAGTTACTTTATATGGAGGAGTTAAATCAGTTTGTTTTTCATCTGGACCTGTATAGGTTATCTTTGTTGGATTGAAAGGTTGCACCACTGATTTTTGTGATTTTAATTCCTCATATTTTCCTTTTATAATTAATAATTGTTTATATTCTTCTAATGAAATTGTAATTTTTTCTTCCGGCAATACTTGATAGTAATGTGCTGAAGTTATATTTTTTTCCATTAATTCCTCCTATAATTTTACTATTGAATTTATTTGTGCATTCTTAATCATTATATTACCAAGTGCAGTTCTACCTAATTTTGGTAGCTCAGTAGCTGATATGCAGATAGATGTTTTACCTAACAATAGGATATTATCATCATCACTTATGGCTACTGCTCCAACGACAGCTCCAGTTTCTGGGCTTGTTTTATATATACAAACTCCCTTACCCGCTTTGCCTTGTAGAGGAAATTCACTTATCTCAACTTTTTTCCCATTTCCAATTGAGCTAAAAATTGCTATAGTTTGGTTAGTGTTTCTAATAGGAATTCCCGCAACTACTTCATCACCATCCGCAAGTTTAATTCCTTTTAGACCAGCAGTTACTCTTCCTATTGGGGCTATTGATTTTGTATCAAAGTGAATTGAATATCCGCCCTTAGTTATTAAGATTAAATCTTCTTCGTTCATCAATTCAATATTAGCAATACTATCTCCATCTTTAATATTAATAGCGGCTATACCTGAATTGCGCTTTGTTTTAATATATTCTTCTAATAAAGTTTTCTTTACTAAACCTTGTTTTGTCACAAAGACTACATATTGCGCATTATTTTCTCTTTCTAAATTAGTAATTGCTATTACTTTTTCACTAGGTTCAAGAGCAATAAGTGTTGCTATATTTGCGCCTTTGCTTACATTTGTCCCTACTGGTAGTTTATCTACTAGTATTCTATACATCTTTCCTTTATCTGTGAATAGCATTAGTGTATCAGTTGTGTTAGTTTTAATTGTAGCCATTATAGCTTCGTCAGCAGTTTTAACTCCTTTTCCGCCTTTGCGTTGAGTTCTAAAACTTGCTTTAGGTATTCTTTTGATATCGCCTGTTTGTGAAAGTATTACTACTACATCTTCAGGGATAACTGCCGCAATCTCTTTTTCTTCTTTTGTTTCAACTATTTGCGCTAATTCTGTTTTTCTTGCATCTCCATATTTCTTTACTAAATTATCTAATCTTTCAAGAATTACTTCCTTTTGTAGTTTTGTTGAACCTAAAACTTTATTAAGTTCATCAATTTTACTTGTTAATTCGTTCTTTTCTTCATTTAATTCTATCTTTTCTAATTTAGCTAAGCTACCTAATCTCATAGCAACTATTGATTTTGCTTGAGGTTCAGTAAATTTATATTCTTTTACAAGTCCATCCTTAGCTGCAGCACTAGATTCAGATTTCTTAATAAAGGCAATTATATTATCAATGTCTTCTAATGCTTTGATTAAACCGTTAACTATTTCTAGGCGGGCTTCAGCAGCTTTTAAATCATAGTCATATTCTTTAATTAAACAGTCAATATTATGTTGCATGTATATTTCAATACAATCTTTTAAATTTACTTCTGTTGGTGTTTTGTTTATAAGGGCAACTTGATTGTATGAAAAACTGCTTTGTAAATCAGTTAATTGGAATAGTTTATTAACAATAGCTTCAGGGTTAACTCCTTTTTCGCATTCAACAACTATTCTTAAACCTTTTTTATTACTTTCGTTGCGGATATTCTCTATATCAGGTATATCAGTTTCTGCTACTTTACCAATTTCCGCAATTAAAGCTTCTGTTGAAGTTCCATATGGTATTTCATAAAATACTATATTTTGCTTTTCAATTTTATATTTTGCTCTAATTCTTACTGTCCCATGACCAGTTCTCATTATAGAAGGAATATCATCTTTATTAATTACTACTCCTCCTGTTGGGAAATCAGGGCCTGGTAACATAGGTTCTTTACCGTCATTATAATCATGAATTGCTTGCGCAACTTCTTTTAAATTATGTGGGGCAAAATTACAAGCCATAGCCACACCTATACCTGTGTTTGGATTACATAATAGGTTAGGGAATATAGCAGGCAATGTAACAGGTTCTTCAGCATCTTCTGAATAGTTAGGTATAAAATCAACATTTCTTTTCTTTATACCAAATAGCATACCATCTTCCGCAAGTTTTGATAATCTTGCTTCTGTGTAACGCATATGCGCAGGTCCATCACCATCAATATTACCATTACTTCCATGCCAATCTATTAGAGGGTATCTCATAACCCAAGGTTGAGATAATCTAACAAGAGCGCCATAGATAGATGAGTCACCATGAGGGTGATATGTACCCATAACATCTCCAACTATTTTAGCTGATTTAACATGCGGTTTACTGAATGTATAACCTTTTTCAAAAGCTCCCCATAAAATTCTACGGGCAACTGGTTTTAAACCACAAGCTGAGTCAGGGATTGCACGGTCAGAGTTAACCGCAACTGCATATTCAATAAAGTTAGTGCTTAATTCATTTAATAAATCATTATTCTGCATTGTATAATCCCCCTTCTGCGCTATGTTCTCTAATGAATTCTTTTCTTGGAACTACTTTTGTTCCCATTAAATCATCAAATAATTCATCAGCAGCTTCTACATCTTCAACTGTAATTTGTTTTATAATTCTATTATTAGGGTCTGTAAGCGTTTCTTCAGTTTCGTCAACTGACATTTCACCAAGACCTTTCATACGATTTACTTGTATTTTTTTATCGCCTATTGTTTTCTTAAATGCTTCAAGTTCTTCATCATTTTTTATATATTTATATTCTTTTCCTATTGTTACTTTATATAGAGGTGGAACACCTGCATATATATATCCATCTTGAATTAATTGTGGACAGAAATTCCATATAAATGTATAGAATAAGTTCTTGATATGCGCACCGTCAACATCGGCATCTGATTCAATTATTATTTTACCATATCTTAAACTATTTTTGTCGTATGTAACTTTCATAGTTTTAGGGTCGATATATAACCCAAAAGCATCAATCATTGTCATTATCTCAGCGTTCTTTTGGATTTGTGCCAATGTTGCTTTTTGACAGTTAAGTATCTTACCACGAACAGGCATTACCGCCTGGAATTCGTTATTACGAGCTGATTTTAAGTTTCCACTCGCAGAATCACCCTCTGTGATATAGATTTCACATTGACTTCTGTCTTTTGAATAACAGTCTGCTAATTTACTATCAAATTTTAATGCTTTTTCTTTTTTCTTATTATTTTCTCTTACTCTTTCTCTTGCGTTTTTAGCTGCTTCGCGCGCTTTTCTAGCGGCTATTGCTTTATCAAATATAATTTTTATTTCTTTTTCATTATTAGTGAACCATACTTGTAGGGCATCTGCTAATGTTTGAGAGAAAGGAGTCATGTCTATTTTAGTTACGGTTGATTTAACTTGCGCATCATATCCAATATTAGGGGCTGTAATATTAAATACTATATACATTCCCTCTTGGATATCATCACCAGTTAGATTTTCATCTTTATCTTTTAACCATTTTCTGTCTTTAAAGAATTTATTAAATTCACGAGTAATAACTGTTTTTACTTGTGTAATATGAGGGCCTTTCTCTGTAAGACCTGTGTTTACATATGGAACTAAACTTAAAGAATAATTAGATGTATATGTTAATACCATATCCATTTTATTTTTTCCTTCAGCAAAGTTCATATTAAATCTATTAGTTAATATTTCTTTATCTTTGACAGCAGTGTCAACTAAATCATTTAATCCATGCTCAGAAATATATGTGTCTGTTTTTCCATTTATTACTAAGTTTATCTTTAATCCTGGACATAAGCATACAATAGTATTTAATAATTCTTTTATTTTTGGTTCTTCAATAGAGGTATGTGTAAAGAATTCTTCACTTGGAGTCCATCTAACTTCAGTTCCTGTTGGGGCAGTAGAAGTTCCTGTTTCTCTCTTATCAAAAATACCTTCTTTAAAGTTGACAGTTTCAAACTTTTTATCTCTAAATGTTGTTACTGATAATGTATGCGATAAGAAAGTTGTAATCTTCGAACCAATACCAAAAGAACCTAGTGATGTTCCTTCATATGTTCCATCTTCTCTATATTTACCAGATGTATTAAGAACACTGAATGCAGCTTCTAGGACTGTTTTACCATCTTCTCTTATTTCATTTACAAGGAAACCTTGACCATAGTCACGAACTGATATGTTTGTATTTTTGTCTTCGTTGTTAATTACTATATCAATAGCATTACCATGACCTAGGCGGAATTCATCAACTGCATTGGAAATTATCTCTACTAGTAGCTGAGTACTGTAGGTTGTATCTCCAGCATAAACTCCTGGTCTAAGACGAGTAAACTCAAGAGGACTTAATGATTCAATCGAGTCTTTGTTATAAAGTTTTTTGTCGTCCATATTTTTCTCCTTTCATAATTTTACTCTTATATTATAACACAATTTTTTCTATAAGTCAATATTTGTTATTTCTGTGGACTTCATATTGTTTTGCAATAAAATTTTTTCTAATTTTGCTCGGTCATTCGTTGCTAAAGCGTCCGCAATTTCATTTCCTATTATACCATTGTGTCCAGAAGTTTTTTCTACAATAAAATTTGGATAGTTAATAGTTTTATATCTCCATATTTGTAATACTAAATCTGCGTTTTCTATTGGTTTACCGCCTACACGAGTCCAATTGTTGCGGCTCCATTTCTCCATCCAATCATTATACATATTAACACAATAGGCAGAGTCACTTTTAATTCGACATATGTCATATGCATATGTAGTTTGCGCTAATTCAAGAGCATATAATAATGCAGATAATTCCATTTGATTATTTGTTACTCCTCTTCCTCGTTTTGAATAAAACATTAGAGGGCGCAATGTATTATCTTTTTCTATATTAAATACTGCTACACCAAATCCGCCTTGGCTATTTTCAGAGCCATTATTTTTTGCGCTACCATCAGTATATATTTCAATCATTTTCGTCATCTCCAATCTAAAAAACAAAGTAATTATTCATTACTTTGTTTCTTTTCTTCTCTTTCCTTTATAATTTTAGGTCTGTTTTCAAAATCATCTAGTAATTTTTTAGTTAATGAAGAAACTACTTTCTTAAAATATTCCTTTTCATCTTCTAAAATATAAATATTCTTTTCTAATACTTTTATTCCAGAGTTATTTTCTTTGTAATATTTTTTATTTTTTATTTCATAAGCAATATTCTTTAATACTTTTAATTGATTATTAATAACTTTAATTTTCATTTTAGCATACTTGATTGTAGCTCTTTCTTCAGCATATCTACATCCTGCGTAACGAGAAGCAATTTCCGCATCTTCAGGGTGTAATCTTGCTTTGCCTTCAAAAGCGCCTAAATCAGTAAGAATTGTTGCTTTAGAAACACCAGTATTTTCATCATATTCAGAACTAATTGTAGTTATTTGAACCTTCATTAGTAAGTTCCTCCTTTTTATTTCTTATATCATTTAATATGTCATCAAGAGCTACAGGTCTATTACCTTGAGCTTCAGGATTAACATTGTATATATATGGATTATTTGGGAATAAGAATTTATTTCCGCTATGTAGATGTCCATGTAAACATATTAAATGTTCAGATAGAGGTTTTCCATCTTCGCAAGCAGTTAAAGTTGGATAATGACATAACCAAAAGTAATGTTTACCAACCTTTAATTCCTTAACTTGCGCAACCTCTACTACATTTGAGCATTGTTTAAATAGTTCTACTCTTGTTTTAGTATCATGATTACCAGTTATTATATGTATTTTACCATTTAATTTAGATAATAAATCTAATCCGTGTTCATTGTCTAGCAAAAACACATCTCCTAAATGATATACTTCATCATCTGGCGCAATTAATTCATTCCATAATGAAAATAATAATTCATCATGGTCTTCTATATTAGTCAAACCGCGCGCTGTAAACATAAAATCTCTATCATGACCAAAATGTGTATCACTTGTAAACCATATTTTACTCATTATTATCAACTCCCTCTTGTCTTGGTCTATGTGGACAATCAAATGAATAATTTGAATTCCAACATCTACCATCTCTATTAAATTTGCATTTCTCATTCGAGCACACAATTAAGTTATTGAGAGTATCCCTGTTGCCATCTTTAAATCTGCCTAAGTTAAATTCATCTAAGAAATCTTCATAAGTATATGTATCATTATCTTTAATTTCAACATGATTAACTTCTTCTTTACAATATATACAATATAATCTTTTGAGATGTCCTGATTCTCGCTCTTGTCCTTTTTTTCTTTGAACAGGGATACCTTCCTTTCCACATTGTGTGCAATAGAAATGGCTAGCCATATATTTAGCCATCTTATCACCTCTTTCACATTTTATATAATAATTATAACAAATTTTTTAATTTTGTAAAACTATGAAATATAACATGTGTTCCTTTGACTCCTGCAGACTCGACTGTTGCTATTTTATATTCTTTTAATTTATAAAACAAATTTCTGTAAGTTGTTCCAGAGATATCTGATTCTTGCCCTTCTTTATGAACACTTATATAGAAATCTGCGCAATTATATTTTTCAATTATATATTTTAATGCGGATAATTCGCTATCGCTTAATACCTCAAAGAATTCGGTTTCATTACCTCTTGATGTATCTATCGCCATTAAAATTACTTCTTTGATTTTTTCTTTAATTTTTATTATTTTATTTTTATCATTTATAATTAAAGCAAAATTATTATTTAAGATTTCAAATACGCAATCATAATATTTAGGGTTGATTTTAATTGATTGGTCGAAGAATAAACTTTTATCATTATTTTTACATATAGATACAAAATATCTAACATCTAGCGCAGTTAATCCACCAAATTCTTCAAAAGTTAAATTATATAATTCATCTTCTGTGGGGATATAACATAGGAAACTATCTGTATACCATAATACTTCATGTCCATCATATAAGAAATTTTCTTTATCAAATAACATATTATCCCTCCTTTATACTATTATTATATGATAATTTTTCTTAGAAGTCAAATAAAATTTGTTATTGATTTTTTATTAAAATTATAATAAAATATAAATGTAAATAAAAAAGGAGTTGATAAAAATGAACTATGATATAGAAAATCCAGATATAAAAGAAATATTAAATGCTTTAAGTTATTGTATTTTTGATGATGATTTAGATTATACTAATGATAGTTTTTATGATAATATAGTTAGTATATTTAAAGAGCATTATCATAAACCTTTTAAAGCAGATAATGGTTGTTCAAAAGGGGTATTAATTTTTGAAAAATTAGGGTTTGTTATTAAAATACCTTTTAACTACTGTGATGGATATGAGTTATGCGCAGTTACTGAAGGAGACAGCGAATGGGACTATTGTAGTCAAGAAGCAAATAGATATAAGATGGCTGTTGATGCGGAGGTAGAAGAAGCATTCCTTCCTACATATTATCTTACTTCTATTGATTGTTATCCTATTTATATTCAACCTTATGCAGAAATACTTGAAAATTTATCTTTTGAAAAATATAATGAAAAAAGTAATAATAGTTCAAAAGAGGATAGAGAAACATTAGAAGATTTTAATGATACTCAAGGTTTTTATCAACTTAATGTTGTTTGGGAAGGAGAGTTTTATACATTGCACGGAATTGATTATTTTGTAAGGTTAAAAAATTTCTTTAAACAACATCATATAAGAGATTTAAGGACAGCTAATATAGGATATTATAATAATAAACCTGTATTGGTTGATTATGCTAGTTTTGATGAATAGGAGGTAATACAAATGTTCGGAGTTGGAGAAGTATTTAAAACAGGAAAATTAAGCACATTTGATTGTTTAATTCTTGACGAAATGGAAAGAAAACAAAAAGTGAATAAAATAATTAATGATTTAAAATATAAAATTAATACTAGTGGTATTATAAAAGGAAGTATTAATATATCTTTTGATGACGAAGGATTGACAAAGGAAGATATAGATTACATAAAAAGAGAAATACAAAATTATTGTGCTAGATTATAACATGGTAATTTGACTTTTCTTCTTTTTTTTGATATAATAATATAAAAGGAGGAAAAGCGAATATGAAATATTGTTTACCTTATAATAAATATACTTATGATAATGATTTAATAAATGATGCAGATGAGTGGTCAATTGACTATAATCCAGAAGATAAAACATTATTGGCTTTTTTAGATAAATATAAAGATAAAAGAATTAATTTTCGTATATTAGATAAAATTGATATAAAAGATACTTTAGGAATTAACTTTATAGTTGATTTACAAAAAGAATATCCAAATGTTTATATTCAAATTCCTTTATATAATAAGGAGATTGTTGAAATATTAAAAGAGCATGAAATTAAAAATTATTTCTTTAGTGATTATGTAAATAATATTGATTTATTTTATCTTTTAATAAATAGTGGTGTATCTGATATTTATATTGTAGAAGCGCTAGGATTTGAATTAGATAAATTATCATCAATAGCACACAAAAATAATGTAAGAATTAGAGTATTCCCAAACATTGCGCAAGCATTAAAAGCTGAAATACCTGATTTAAAGAAATTTTTTATTAGACCAGAAGATATTCAAGATTATGAAGATTTTGTTGATATATGTGAATTTTATTATGAAGATAAAAAATGCTTAAATTATTTTCATATATATAAAGATTTAAAAGAATGGTATGGTGACTTAGGAGAAATTATTAGCGGATTAAATATTAAGTTAGATAGTCGCTATATGTTACCAAGATTTGGTGAGATAAGAGCTAAATGTAGTAAAAAATGTTTCAAAGGTGGCAATTGCCATATATGTGAACTTATAGAAGAAACTGCAGGAACATTAGAAGAAAAAAGAATAATAATAGAAAAAATAAAGGAGGAAGAAAATAATGGCTAGAGGCGCAATATCAAAAGAAGAAGCTACTAAAAGAATATTAGAGGCATTTCCAGGTAGTTTTGTATACGACAAAGAAATTAGAATACCTTTTGTTGAAGAAGGAGAAAACATACAATTAAAATGTGCGCTTACTTGTGCTAAAGTAAATGTTGAAGTTGGAGGAGAGAATGCAATCCCTGGGGAAGAAGCTCCAGTAGCAAACATTTCCGCAACTGCGCAACCTGTTGCAAAAACAGAAGTAAGTGCTGAAGAAAAAGATAATTTAAAAAGAATGATGGAAGCACTAGGAATATAGTGAGATAGGAGGATTGAATGAAAAATTTTTGTATTAAAGTTAGTTTATTGCTCATAATTATTTTACTTAGTTGCAACTTAGTATTTTATTTTTTTAAAGTTCCTGAATTAAGGGATAAAATATCAAAATCAAAGGCGGATTATACTGAATTATATCAAACTAATGAAGAATGCCAGTTTGGTTATACGCAGACATTACAAGAAAAACAAGAATTAGAGAATCAAATTGCAACTCATAAAGCAACAATAGAAGAAAAAGATAAGGCTATTGCTGATAAAGATGCGCAGATTAAAAAACTTAATCAGGAGATAACTAACTTAAAAAAATAAAAGCTAGCTCTACATCCAGCAGCGGGAACTATAGATTAACAAGTTTTTGGCCCGGGGAAGGAAATCCTTGCGTAGGAGCTAGCGGTTTATGTGCTGGTAATTTCCAACTTAATGATAAAGGGTGGTATACATATAAAGGTAAATTAGTTGTTGCAACCGCCACGACATATTTATTAAATCAAGGTTGGAGTAAAGTCAATGGTATTATATACCATAAATATTATGATGAAATACAAATAACTATTAATGGAACTACTTATGATGCTATTGTTTTAGACTCTTGCGGAGCTTGCATGAAGAAGAACATCATTGATTTATATGTAAAAGATGGAGCTCATAGTATTACAACACAGATAACAGTAAAGCAATAATAGAGTTTTACTGTTTTTTGATTTTTAATAAAAAATATTATATAATTATAATATAAATAAGAGGAGGGTATATTTATATGGAGAATAAGAAGAAAGATGGTCAAGGTGTTAAAAAACCTGATTTAAAAATCATAGATTATATTGATGATAGAGGGGATAGAAGAAGAACTTACACCACTAGCGAAATCGTTGAAAGATACATCAAAAATACTTATTCTATTGTAAAAAATAACCCTCAATCTGACAATAATTTGACACCATAAAAAATTTATGGTATGATATAATGTGGAGATATATTAGATGATTTTTTAAAGGAGGTCTTAGTATGTTAGATTTAGATACAATTTTTGACAATAGTTTATTCCCTTTTGATTGGGATAAAAAAACTTATAAGTTTGATAGAGAAGAAAAAGATATGCACCCTTATTCTTCAATAGACAATGAAAAAGCAAGAATTCTTATTCACAATATCTTAGGTATTGATAAAGAGGATTTAAAAATGTCTACTGAAAGAGTTAATGGTATTGCGCGCATTACTATTAGTGGGACAACAAAAGATATGGTAGGTAAAGAACGTTCAATCAATTCTACTATTTCTTTAAATGATAATAACTTAGATTTAACTAAAATTAAAGCAGTTGCTAAAAATGGTTTGTTATATATAACAATTCCTAAAAAAACAGCAATTAAAGAAACTAAAAAGGATATTACAATAGAGTAATCTAATAAACATATTGTTTATTAATCTAATATATCTCCATTATATATAGTTCCGGTGGTGAAGAGGCTCAACACGCTAGTCTGCAAAACTAGTATATATCGTCAGTTCAAATCTGACTCGGAACTCCATATGCCGACGAGAATAATAGTCCTAGGTTTTTAAAAACTAAGCAGGTGCAATTCCTGCCCGTTCGGCTCCATGCTAGCACGAGTAAGCCTTCCCGTGGCGCTAGTGATTTCGACTAATTACTCAAAGTGTTTATATTTAAGAGAAGTAGACAGCAAAAAGACTGTATCTAATATAATCTAAATGTGAACCGCTTCTTGTATCTTATAAAAAAGTAAGAGAAGTAAATGCTTATATTTTGATAGTTCGCTATTGAATTTTTGCATATATCTAATACAGTTAAGTGTTTCACACTTTCGATAGGTATAGCTTCCTCAATTAAGTTATATCCTAGAAAATGGTCTGTGGCAGGTATGTTAAATGTGGGGTTCGGGATTTTCCTATTATATAAACCTTTATTATCTTATGGTTATAAGAATAAATATATACGCGCGGACCGGTACCGGATGAAATACTCTCGGTATGGATTCTAGGGCCGGAAGCCGCAAAATCTTATATTGATTTTTTTAAAAAATTATTATATAATATAAGTGTAATAAATGAAAGAGGTGTAATTAAATATGGCAAAGAAAAGAAAAGGGAAGTCAGGTAATGGTGAAGGTCATTTCATAATTACACAAGCTAACCTAGACAAAAAAGGTAAAACTAATAAGAAATTAAAAAGAAATCCTCTAGCATTAAAATATCTATCTATTAAAGGTAGAGAATTAAAAGATGCTGGGGAAGCTTGGTATAAGGAGCATTGTAAAAAAGCCTCATAATAGGAGGTGAGCGCAATGGCTCTAAATAAAGCAATAGAACATGGGAAGGAACATAGAAAACCTTATAAAGGTGCTAAAGCCGTGGATAACTCATGTTGCAACCATGGCTCTTGTCCGTGGTGTTTAGGAAATAGAACAAACAAAGAGAAAAATAAGGACAAGGTTGCCAAAAAAGAAATTAAAGATTTTTATAAATAATTACAAGGAGTTTTTAATACTGATGCCAGTGCGGACGGTTCTCCTTTATCAAAAACTCATAAGCTGGCTTATATATCGCGGTGTAGTGTAACAGCAGCATACCGGGCTCATAACCCGGAGGACTTGTGCAAATCAAGCGTCCGCAACCAAGTTGATAATATTTTCATAATACTATTATATAAATGTTGGTGCTACTATGAGTAGGTAAATAAGCTGGGTTAAGGTATTCAGTTATCGCTCCAGACCAGCCAACAACATATTCCAGAGTAGCCAAGCGGTAAGGCACGAGACTTTGACTCTCGCATGCGCTAGTTCGAATCTAGCTTCTGGAACCATTTGTTAATATGGGGATACTGCGGTGGTGATGTTCTAACCCCTTTAAAAAAGTAACATAAAACCAGTCCATGGGCTCGGATGCATAATATGAGCCTCCATTTGGGGAATTAGTCCAGTTGGGAGAACGCCTCGTTTGCACCGAGGAGGTCAGGGGTTCGAGCCCCCTATTCTCCACCATGTGTCATAATAGTTTAATGCAAAACACTAGAAATAGAGATGTAAGTTCAAATCTTGCTTATGGCTACCTATATCACAAAACCTTCCTATTATAATGTGATTGGGGGCTTTAAGCCCTCTGTGCGCGAATCGGGTGGCTGAGCCTTATGGCAGGTCGATGCACCTAGACCGGGTTCCCGCACAGAAGTTTTAAAGCTTCAATGTTCAGAACTGGCAAGTCACTTCGGTGCGTCAGTCTTTATGGGGTCGACTTGGTTTCGACTGGAGAAGGAAAGCATTAGAATACAAGTAGTAGGCAGTTACTTAAAAGGCATTATCAAAAATAAATGGAAACATTTTAACAAAAATTGCTAATAAAGTTAAATCTTTATTCTCTTTCAACAGAGTTTCATTCGCGTAATGTTAAGCAGCTTCTAAGTAAGTATCAGTGCAATCAGAGAAAACTTAGTCGTATTAACTTCAAGGATTGCTATTGTGTGTCAGTTACTATGCCAACCGCCACAATATCTATTTTTGCATAGCCGGCTCTTAAGATTGATATTTGGTAGAGAGTTTGAGTTCCTATGAAATATACAAAACTTGTAAGGTAAGAATGAGATTTCTAATGAATACTTTTTTAGGACATGGGTTCAATTCCCATCGGCTCCACCAATGTTCCTATAGTCTAATGGAGAGAACACGTGGCTACGGACCACGAGGTCTGGGTTCAAATCCTAGTGGGAACACCATATAGTTATACGCCTGTCGTCCAACGGTTAGGGCTTACGGCTTATATCCGTACTATCGGGGTTCAAATCCCTGCGGGCGTACCAAGAGATAATAATTTATTTATTATACACAGAGTTTTTCATTTAATTCTCTATAAAAAATTAGATGCTTCCTTCCTTTATAGAGCAGGTTCTGGTGTAACTGCGCATAGCTCTTTATATACATTTTTATTGATTTTTTAATAAAAATATTATATAATATATATAAGGAAGTGATAAAAATGGTAAAATTTTTTGATAATACAAACAATATGCAAGATTATGATTATGCATTTGGGCATGATTTCTTAACATCAATATTTGGTGAAGATAAATATAAGCGCAAGTATTCAATGACTGGCGATGGTATATATAACTTGCTATTGATAGATGATAAAATATATGATTTAAAATTAAAAGAGGCTAAATCTATGCTTGTTGAAGACCATAAGAAAGCATATAGAGATACTACTAAAGATTACATAGTAGAAGAAATTAGAAAAGCTTTAGCAAATCGTGGAATTGAAATGACAAGCAATAGTGGAAAATTGATTACTTTTAAAAATAATGATAAAATATTTAATGTAGAAATAACAAAAAAGGTTTCAATGCCTGAATAAAAAGCACATACAGCAACTTTGAATTAAAAACCCACGCTTTATTGGATATTTAATGTTGTGCTTTGTTTGTTATATGTATTATTGAAAAGCGCTTGCAGCAATATTAGCCCAAACTTGTAAATTGGATACTATATGGCGCTTTGACTTTTGATTAAAAGACGCATTTCAGCAATTTATATTTTGGTTAAAAGAAAATTCTGCAAATATTTTCCGATAAGGTTCAATTCCTTAAAATAAAAAGCGTCTTGATATATATGTTACTTAGAGAAAGACATCCACAGCAAAACGAACAATGGACTCTAAATCCCGTTTATTATTGGTTCGAATCCAATCTCCCCCACCATGTTTTATGGGGGAGTAGCCTAATGGTAAAGGCGCGTATATTATGATGTCTTGAGTACAAATAAATGACTATGAAGACCCTGTGAATAGCAACAGATGGGGTAAGTGAGTGTACGGCACTGAAGGTAAATGGCTGTTGCGATAGTCCGCGTTAGTAAGTAGCATTGAATAAATATATAAAAGCTCCTACCCATAGGGTGAATCCGTAGGTCTGTTGGTCAGGTATCGGTGAGGGCGGGAGACCATCTGGGGAATAGGTCGCTACTATCCCAATCCCTTATATTTATTCAATGGTGCTTACTAGCACCTATAAATAATTCTCTGTGATGATTTTTTATAAACATCACTTCCAATCAGGCGGGACCAGGGATGGAGAAGGCTGAATACCGCTATATAAATTAGGAAAGTTCTCCGCTTATGCCGGCCTAGCGCAATAGGTAGAGCAACTGATTTGTAATCAGTAGGTTGGGGGTTCGATTCCCTCGGTCGGCACCATTTTAGTAGGTGATGACATAAAATGATAAAATTGAGTGTAGTTATTACTAATTATAATAAAGTTAAATGGTTACCAAGATTGTTAAAAACTTTACAAAAGCAAAAAAATGATGATGTAGAATATATTATTATAGACGATGCTTCTACTGATAATAGTCAATTTTTATTAAATAATCTTGATAAAGACACTTTTAAAGTTATATATCATACTAAAAATACAGGGATAGGTTTAACAAGACAAGAAGGATTTAATATTTCTAAAGGAAAATATTTAGTATATATAGATGGTGATGATAATGTCGCAGAAAATTATATAACTACCTTATTAAGTTATACCAATCAAAATTATGATATATTAGAATTTGCTTACCAATTTTATCCTAATGGAAAGATACAAACCGAAAGAGAATATACTTTTATTTGAAATAAAATGATTAAAAAAGAATTTATAATAAAAAACAATATTAAATTTGAAGATGTTATTATGGAAGAAGATGGTCTTTTTATTAAAGAAATAAATAAAAGAAATCCTATCTACAAAATAATAGACAATTCAGTTTTATATTATTATAATACTTTATCTATTTCTTTAACTAGACCAATAGGTCATTGTTAAAAATTTTTATTGTGTGGATGTCGTTCAAGGGCAGGACTTCAGCCTTCCAAGCTGATAATGTGGGTTCGATTCCCATCATCCACTCCATGTAGATGTAGTTTAATGGTAGAATACCACCTTGCCAAGGTGGGGGTACGGGTCCGATTCCCGCCATCTGCTCCAATTGATTTTTAATAAAAATTATTATATAATATAAATGTAATAAAGAAAATGTCTAAGCAAGAATAAAGCGGATTAACTTCCTAACACATTTTCTTCCTGCAGGGTGCTTGACCGGGCCAAGAAGTGTGAACCGGGTCCCCAGTAGTGTAAAACTACTCAGCTCTTGGGGGTGCTAATAATACAAGAGGAAGATAATGGCCTCATCGTCAAGCGGCTAAGACACCACCCTTTCACGGTGGTATCATGGGTTCGAGTCCCATTGGGGTCACCATTGTGGTATAAAGAATTTTATTTGCCATTCTTTTATATAAATAGTGCGCTACAACTTAAGAGTAGCTACAAATAGGAAACAGAAAAAGATATGCCCTATTAAGAGATTACCTGGGAAGAACAGGTAAGCCTATGCAGGTTTAGCTCAGTTTGGTTAGAGCAACCGTCTGATACGCGGTAGGTCCTAGGTTCAAATCCTAGAACCTGCACCATTTTGAAAATAACATATTAAAGGCATATACAGCAAATCTTTTTAGGAATTATCACTTTTTTAGGGTAAAAGCAGGAGATTTTTAAGTGCCTTGTTTTTATATATGGTGCGTTAGTACAGTTGGTTAGTACGCCTGCCTGTCACGCAGGAGGTCACGGGTTCAAGTCCCGTACGCACCGCCATTTAGAATTCAACTATTTTTATATACATATGAGGCAAAAGGAGTTTTAAATATGGAGTTAAAGATATAATTTTATCTTTTTACTCACCTTAGAGGTAGATTGTTTTATTGAAAACAGGAGATTAACATGAAAGTTACAGATAAAATTAGTTTACCCTCCCCGTTGAGGGTATTAAGGGATAATAAGAAAGTTATATTAATATGTTTAGTTATTTGTTTTGTTCCGTTCCTTTTAGGGTTTGTGGGCGCACAAGCAACAAGTGCTACAACTAATGTGACTTTAACGGAAGAAGAGAGACAAGAGTTCCTCGATGGAATAGTTAATAAAAGAATTCAAGAGATAGAAAAAGCTTATGGCTATGAAAATGTCAAAAGTAGATATATCCCGCCTCTTGAAAATGCAAAATCTATTCCGCAAATATCGTATGGTGAAACTCTTGAGGAAATGATTTTAAAACATTATGTCTTTACTGCAGAATATCACACTTTAACCAAAGATGACATTGTGTATTATTTTAAAACCCAAGAACTTGCTAATCAATTTTTGACAAATATAAATAAATATGGAAAAATAAACTATACTGAAAATATTAAAAGAGATAGTTTAAACAAAGAAACTTCGCAAGAGGTTTTAGACAAAGCAATAGCTGAAAGAAAAGCGGCATATGAGAAAGCCCTTGCTGAACAAAGGGCGCGAGAGGCAGCTGCTAGAAAAGCGGCTGAGCAAAAGAAAAAAGCTGCTGCGCAATCTTCTAGCTATACATATAAAGCAACAGGAGTCCGTGGACAAGATGTTGTTAATTATGCTTTGCAGTTTAACGGTAATCCTTATGTTCATGGGGGTACTAGTTTAACTAATGGTGCTGATTGTAGTGGATTTACTCAAAGTGTTTATAAACATTTTGGTATAAATATTCCGCGTAACGCGGCTTCACAAGCTACATTCGGTAAGGCGGTATCGTTCAGTGATAAACAGCCTGGAGACCTAATATTTTATAGCACTAATGGGGGAAAAAGTGTAACTCATGTTGCTATATATATAGGTAATAATAAAATAATTCACGCCAGAACACCTGCTAAGGGAATTGGTGTAACACCTGTTACCGGCGGTATGGTCGTAATGGGAGTTAGAAGAGTTATTTAATAAAAAAACAATCTGCCTTTAAGGGTAATATAATAGGAGGTTTAGGTTATGAAAAAAATACTAATGCTATTAGTAGTTATTAGTATGTTCGTAACTAGTAGTGCTTTTGCAGATAGTCAACAATATCATTTTGTTGTAAAACACATTTTTGATAGCACTGAAATAACAACAGTAGATGAATATGGTGCTGCTGGTTCAGAATATACTATTCAACCACTAACTAATCAAGAGATAGATGGATATGATGATGGAATTTGAGAAGTTGCATATACAAGTATAGATGGCGGAAATTCTCAAATAGAAGAAAATTATGATAGTGTAATACTTTGACCTACACGCGCATCTACAATTACTTTAATACCAGATGATACTGTTGTAGAATATCACTATGTGTTTAGTAAAAATGTTCATGTAATATATGAATGAGAAGGAGCACCTGAAAGTGTATCTTTACCTATTGATGAATATGGTTATAAAGATGGCGCATACACCAAAGAAACAGTAAATATAGACGAAACTTATAAAGCAGGAGATGTAGTTGAAGAAGATAATTATCTATATACATTTTCCGGCTGGACAAAAAACAAAAAAAATAATAAAATAATTATAATAAATGGTAATTGGGATAGAATTGAAAAAGAAATTGAGGAGGAACCAATAGTAGAAGAACCTATTATAATTCCACCAAAAGAAGATTATGTCCCAGAGCCACCACATACAGGCATTTAGGGGCTTAGTGTAATGGTAGCACAGCGGTCTTCAAAACCGTAAAGACGGGTCTCCAAAACTCGGGGTGTGGGTTCGAATCCTACAGCCCCTGCCATTTAAAAAATAAAGGTTAATTGGAAATAGTTATTAATATGAAGCAGCTCTTATGAGTGATTGCACGAAACTGAACCGCTTCCGACGGGGAACTGACAGCTGAAGTATGATATAACTAGCCTTTTTATAGGGATGTCGTTCAAAGGTAGGACTACGGTCTCCAAAACCGTGTATCTGGGTTCAAGTCCTAGCATCCCTGCCATTTTTATTGTGAGGTGAAAATATGAATACAACAGAAAGACTTAATCAACATAAAGAAATGATGCAAAAAATTTTAGATAAAGAAACTTTAATTGCCGAAGAAATAGTAATGCAAATTAATGATTTCTATAACCAAGAAGAACAAGATTGGGAAGAATTATATAATATAATTAAAGACTTAATATATATTTCTTTAAGACAAACATATAAAATGACATTAAAAGAATTAAATGATATATATAATTTGCAATTAAGTAGTCCTAAAACAATTTCTGAAAAACAGATTAATGATTATGTTTATTCAAAAGATAAAAAAACCTTAATAGATAGAATAAAAGAACATATAAATAATGCTAAAAAAGAAGAAATAACACAAGAAACATTAAAATATAATTTAATAAGATTATTAGACAATGAAACTAAAACTGTTAATCATAAACTAACAAAAGCACAATTAAAAAAGAAAAAATTTGAATATGGGATGATTTTTTCTGGGGGTGGATGTGATAGAGAATGTTGCAATGTGAGTGTTGAAGAATGGATTCCAATAGAGGAAGTGGAAGAACCTCCATATCATCCTAATTGTAGTTGTGAAGTAATTTATATTGATGAAGAAGTAGACCTTAATGAAGAAGAAGAATAGTTGATTTTCTAATAAAATTATTATATAATATATATGTAATAAATGGAGATATACTCAAGTTGGTGAAGAGGCGAGTTTGCTAAACTTGTAGGTCGACTTGTCGGCGCAAAGGTTCGAGCCCTTTTATCTCCGCCATTTGTCCCTATCGTTCAATGGAGAGGACACGGACCTTCTAAGTCTGTAATCTAAGTTCGACTCTTAGTGGGGACACCATTTAGATAATAATTAAGTGTGGCGAAATAGGTAGCCGCTAAAAGAAGAATGATGCAGGAGTCCGTTAGCTTCAAAGGGTCTAATGGCTGGTGTTGCGTTATAGGGGATTGATGCCACGAAGTTTTTATAGTTTCATGATATATAAATGGAAACTTAACCCTTAGACAGCCCAACGAAAAACCAGACAACGAGGCGTCCATGAAACGCCTACAATGTCTCGACTTCATGTAGGGTGCAAATCCTTACCACTTAATTTTTATATATGCCGACTGTCCGGGCGGTGAGGGAGCTGACTTGAAATCAGTTGGTCTTTCGGGACTTGCAGGTTCGAATCCTGTGGTCGGCGCCAGTTAATTAATTGATTTTTTATAAAAATTAATTTATAATATAGATGTAAATAAAAAAGGAGAATTAACTATGAGATTATGGCATAAAGATTTAATTAAAGTATTACCGCAAGCGCATTTGGTTGCTCAATGGAGAGAACTTTCTGCTATTGCAGGTGCTATTGAAAAGAATGGAACACCTAATCATGTATTAGTTAATTTCGTATTAGATTATGATTATGACAATTTCATTAGTTATGCTTATTATATAAGAGAAGAGATGACTAGAAGAGGAATTAGAACTATGAACACAGTTTGGGATAAAATTGTTAGTTTAAAACCTGAATGGACACTTTTACCTCTTGAAAAAATTTATGAGCAAAAAATGGACAATTTATATCTTAAAATATGCTATTATAATTTATATGAAAAATATTTATGTGGTATGTTTGATGATATAAGTGGAATTGATGAGGTTGTGCATAATATAAATTTATAAATGGTGAGCATAGCCCAATGGTCAAGGCGCTAGGTTGTGGCCCTAGATATCTGAGTTCGATTCTCAGTGTTCACACCATGCCTGTCTGCGCGAATTGGCATAGCGGCTTGACTCAAAATCAAGTGTTTCAGAGTTCGAGTCTCTGGGCGGGCACCAATAATTTATGGTTCTCTAGCTCAGTTGGTAGAGCGTTAGGCTGAAGACCTAAGCGTGCGGGGTTCGATTCCCTGGGGGACCACCATATACCGGTGTGGCGGAATTGGCAGACGCAACGGACTTAGTTAATTTGAGCACCTAGATAGGAAACTTCTAGTGTGAATGATGGCTAATTCGGTGAAAGTCTTATTAAAGATAACGCCGAGCTAAAAATTTTGGGTAGACCTTTAAAAAAAGGTAGACGCGATTCTCATATTTATATGAGAGGAGAGATGTATATGTTACAAAAATATACAAAAGAGTGACTTGAAGAATTATGCGCAGAAAGTTATTCACTTGCCGAAGTATTAAAAAAAGCAGGTAGAAAACCTGGAGGCGGTAATCAAGAAACTTTAAAAAAGAAAATTGCAGAATTTGGAATTGATATATCACATTTTACAGGACAACTTTGAAACAAAGGAAAGACAAAAGAAACTGATAATAGAATTGCTAGTAAAGAACAATATCAATTAGAAGAAGTATTTTGTAAAGATAGCCTTGTTACACAAAAAATATTAAGAGGTTATGTTAAAAGACATAATATAATAGAATATAAATGTCAATTTTGTGGATGTGATGGACATTGATTAGATACTGAAATTGCATTAGAGTTAGACCATATCAATGGAAATAATAATGATAATAGAGTAGAAAATCTTAGATATTTATGTCCAAATTGTCATGCAACTACTGAAACATATAGAGGAAAAAATATTAAACCCAAAATAAATGTGTAGAGACTATATACCATCGACCTAAGGTTGTTAAAACTATGGTCAAGACATAGTCCAGACTACAACGCGGTTTCCGCGGCTATAGTAATATAGAGTAGTAAGAAAATCCGTCGAGCAGCGATGTTCATATGGGTTCAAGTCCCATCACCGGTACCATTTGCATTCGTGGCGTAATTGGTAGCCGCAACAGTCTTAGAAACTGTCGTCGAGAGGCGTGTAGGTTCGAGTCCTACCGGATGCACCATATAGCGGTATAGCTCAGATGGCTAGAGCAATGGATTCATACCCCATAGGTCGTAGGTTCGAGCCCTACTTCCGCTACCAATTTGTTTATTGATAATTTTAAAAAATTATTATATAATATATATGTAAATATAGTTTAAGAGTAAAACAACTGCTTGATACACAGTTATACAAGTTCAAATCTTGTTATTTGCGCTATTCAAATTCTATCCTGATTGTATCTATGTGTTGCGGGATGTAGCATGTTCGTTACCTAAGGGAAACTATGGTAATATAGAGTAAAGTGTTAAGTGAAAGTCTTAAATGGAATGTGGCTAATTTAGAAATAAATTAGCGATGGTTGAAGGTGTGAAAGAGAAAGATATTTAATTCTACAAGGGTGATGGAGGGAACGCCGGATACTACAAGTGCGGTGAGGCGCAGACAGATATACAACCCAGGTGGTAGAAAATATCTGTTTAGAATTATTTATCCGGGCTTAGCTCAGTTTGGTTAGAGCACTTGCCTTACAAGCAAGGGGTCATTGGTTCGAGTCCATTAGCCCGGACCATTAGTTAAAAAAGGAAGTCGATTATGAAAAGGTCTTATAATGAGTTAGAACTATATGCTTATAGAAGATATGTTGTGTATAATTATTATAAACATAAAATAAGAGGACTTTACTGGTATTATAAATATCAATATTATAAGAAAAAAGCATTGGCTTCCTTTTTAAAATAAATTTATTGGGGCGTAGCGTAGTTTGGTAGCGCGCGTGGTTTGGGACCATGAGGTCGCAGGTTCAAATCCTGTCGCCCCAACCAGTGTTAATTAAGGTTTAGAAATTAGTAAGCATACTTGTATTCGCTTGAGTATGTGTAAACTAAACGCTTGTAAAAAGTCAGTGCGGGAATAGTGCACCTGTGCTAAGTCTTACCTTTATATATATATGCCCCGCTAGCTCAGCAGGTAGAGCATTTGACTTTTAATCAAAGGGTCTGGAGTTCGAATCTCCAGCGGAGCACCATAAGTTTGGGAGTTTAGCTCAGTCGGTAGAGCAATCGGCTGTTAACCGATGTGTCGCAGGTTCGAGCCCTGCATCTCCCGCCATTTTAGTAGAGCAGAGAATTTGGGGGTAAAATTATGACACTAGAACAATTAAAAACTGCATCACTAGTTGATTTAATGACATATGTAGATAAAGCTAACGATAAAGCTGAAATTAACTGTATTATATTTGAATTGGCATGCAGAACATATGTTCCTTTCTCAGGAGTTAACTTTGATGATTTACTATTATCATATGGTTACCAAAAACCTGTAAAAGAAAATAATAAAGGAACAGCAAGAAAAATTAATAAATAGAGCAATATAAGCGAATTGAATGATATTATGGGAGTGTAATCCGTTAAGGAGACGGGGCAGACTGTAAATCTGTTGTTAGCGCTCGAGTGGGTTCGATTCCCTCAACTCCCACCATAAGTTATTCAAAAATAAGATGGCGCGTTATCCTAGTTTACAGCAAATTATTGCTATTGAAAAAATCTAGGGCGTATTTAATAAAAACTTAAAGTGTAGACTAAGTGGCAATCAAGTCGCGGGAGGCGGATTAGCCGACCACCGCCGCAAGGTTAAAACGAAAGTGCAACTCTGGTAACGGAATGTCCCTTGTGAGGAAATCTAACTTGACCTAAGCTGCAAGATTATTTTTATTAAAGCCATCTAATTTTTTTGACAAAAAGGAAAAATTTTGATATAATAAATATATAAAAATGAAATAGACAAGAGAACAGCAAAATATCTGATACTTAAGCAGAGATGAAAATGGAAATTTAGTAAAAATTACAATTTTCGAGGCAGGGCTAACGCCGTTTAACTGTTAGCGTAGACTCTTGTATATGTTTGGAATATTGGTATGCAAGTCAACGAAAGATTGAACATATTCTTCTTGTCTAGATTTTTCATTCAATTCCCTTTCCGGGCTCTACTATGCTTTAGTAGAGCTCTATTTTTATTTGTTGACTTTTTTTAAAAATTATTATATAATATATATGTATTAAAAATAAATCTTGAAAAAGATTAAAGGAGGAATTACAATGGGAAATACATTATTACAATCTTTAATAGAAGATAATAACTACAAGCGCACAGAAAATGGTGCAGTAGCTCAAAAATCTACATTAAACGCAATATATGACTTATTTGCATTAGGCGGAGCATATAGAACTCGTTCAGATGATGACTGTATCTTCTTATTTAAAAAAGCATTTGAAGCTGATAGAACATTAGCTATGAAATGTTTATTCTATCTTCGTGATATTCGCGGTGGTCAAGGTGAAAGAAGATTCTTTAGAGTTTGCTTTGATTGGCTAGCTAAAGAATATCCAGAAGTAGCATTTAAAAATATCGACAATGTACCAGAATATGGTAGATGGGACGATTTGTATACACTAGTTGGTTCACCTCTTGAAGCAGATGTATTTGACTTTATGAAAGCACAACTTATGAAAGATATACATTCATATGATAGAGGAGAAAAAGAGGGAGTATCACTTTTAGCTAAATGGTTAAAATCTGAAAATACTTCATCTGTTGAATCTAAGAAACTAGGTAATTTAACTAGAAAATGGTTCCGTCTAAGCCACAAATCATATAGACAAATCTTATCTAGATTGAGAAATAGAATCAACATTGTTGAAACACTAATGTCTCAAAATAGATGGGACGAAATAGAGTTTGAAAAGTTGCCATCAAAAGCTGGTTTAATATACAGAAACGCATTCGCGCATAATGATGTTACAGCTGAAAGATATGCAAACTTCATGACAGATAAAGATACTAAGGTTAATGCCGGAACTCTTTATCCATATGATATTGTTAACAAAGTAACTAACAAACTAAGCTGGAGAAGCCTAAATCTTGATGCTGTTGAAAGAGCAACAATCAACAAATATTGGGAAAATCAAATTGATTATTTCAATGGCGCTGATTGCAAAATGCTAGCAGTAGTAGATACATCAGGTTCAATGGATAGCTCTTATGGAACTTCTGTTAAACCTATTGATGTAGCTATCTCTCTAGGTATGTATTGCGCTGAACGCATTCAAGGTGCTTTCCATGGTTATTACATTAGCTTCGCTAGCAGACCACAACTAGTTGCTGTAAACGGAGTAGATTTCTGTGATAAGGTTAAAAGAATTTACGAAACGAATCTTTGCGACAACACTAACTTAATTGCAGTATTCGACTTACTTTACAATAAAGTAACTAGCGGACAAGCTAGAGTTGAAGACTTACCAGACAAACTTGTAATCATTTCCGATATGGAAATTGACCAAGGATGTGGTTACTACTGGAATAACAACGGTAGCGCAATTACTGATATGGAACGCGTTAGAGCTAAATGGGAAAGAGCAGGATTAAAAATGCCACAACTTGTTTATTGGAATGTAGCAGCAAGACATGACACAATCTTAGAAGATGCTAATAATCAAGATATAACATTTGTATCTGGATGCTCACCAGTTATCTTCAAATCTGTTCTAACAGGTAAAACATCTATCGACTTAATGCTAGATATATTAAACAGCGAAAGATATTCAAGAGTCGAAGGTGAAGCTGAAGGCGGATATCCATCAATGTATATACATAAATAATAAATAATTAAGAGGCGGGAAACCGCCTCTTTTTTGATTTTAAATAAAAATAATGATATAATTATTATATAAAAGAAAGGGTGATAATATGAAAGATTTTGAATTAGAACAAATGGAATTGGATTTAAAAGAACTAGAAAAAGAGATTTTAGAAAAAAAGTATGAATTAATTTTTGACAAAACAGGACTTCAACCTAGCGAGATAAAAATTAGTAACTTTTGGGATTGTGATAAATCTCCTATTGGATATTGCGTTTATGATAAAATAGAAGACCCTGCATGTGATTGCTGCGTTTTCTGTGGTGCGCCAGATGAAAGAAAATAGGAGGAAATATGAAAAAGATTTGTCAAACAATTAAGTTAAGAAAATTAAAAACTGAATTAACAAAAGATAGCTTAAAAAATTGGGAAGGGCATGAATTCTATATTCTTTATGACAACCAAACTTGGGAACATGCTTTATGTAAAGAAGAAGTATTAAGAGCTATTGAAAAAGACCATATTAAGTCTATTCATTATATATTTGATGCAACCGATAGAATAATTTTAAATAGAGATATAAAAATAGATATAAGTAAAATATAGGAGGGGGATTAAAATGTTGAAAATAATTTATAAAAGGGAACCGTTTTATACTGATAATGGTATCAATGACCCAACTACAACTAATTTGGAAATTGAATTTGAACAAGATTGCACTTATACCGAAATGATTGCAAAGTTTATGCAAGTGCTAGAATTTATGACTTTTCCTAAACCTTCAAAGACAAGTTGGGAGCATATGATGGATGCTCTAATATGGGAAGGGAAAATAGAAGATGATACAAAAGAGGAAGGGGAAGAATAATATGACAGAGGAATTAATAAGAAATATTCAAGAACATATAGAAGATAGTTACAAGATTAAAGAAGAAATAATTGCTCATATGGATTATCATATGTTTGTTGCAAAAATAAATGAAAAAGAAAGTGCAACTGATATATTAGATAGTATATTGTTTGCTATTGGTAAAACAGCAGATGATTTAATTATTAAAGATGAGCATGAATTAATAGATTTAATATATAGCAAAATGGATTGGCTAGGTTAGGAGGTTTTTTATGGACATAGAAGATATATTTGTTGGGGTTGCCGCAACAATGATATTATTGCTAGGAATAGTAGGAATATATGTTATAATATTTGGAAGCCCTTGCGCATCAATTTATGAATATACAGATTTAGATAATAATATAGCTCAAGCAGAAAGTTGTTGGAGTGGAAGAGGTGGACTAGTTTGTGAAACTTTTGATGGAACAACTGTTCAAGTTAAGAATTATAAAATTGTAGGTTCAAAATGTAACAAATAAGCACTTTAAGTGCTTTTTTGATTTTTAATAAAATAAATGATATAATTTATATATAAATGAAAGGAGGACAATAAAATGGAAAGATGGTTCGTTACAGGAGATTGCCATGGAAATTTTAATCGAGTTATTCAATTTATACAAAAGTTCGATTTAGGAGAAGGCGATAATATAATTGTTTGCGGCGATATGGGGCTATATTGGCTTAAAAGTCAAGCAGACGCAAAAGAACATATCAAGACATATGAAGCAATGTGTCATGGAGTTAATTTATATTGGATAGATGGAAACCACGAAAATTTTGATATAATCAAGACATTTGGTAAAGAACCATATAATTGTTCTCCACATATTATTTATATGCCAAGAGGTAGCGTGTTAAAAACATCTATTGGTAAAATGTTATTTATGGGTGGCGCTGATAGTGTTGATAAATATTGGAGAGAAGAACATATTAGTTGGTGGAAAGAAGAAAGAATTACTGAAGATGACATAAAAGGTATTACAGGGCATTATAATTATGTATTTAGTCACTGTTGTCCTTATGACATTTTTGTAAATAATAAAGCGCACTTATGCACATTAAATAATATCAATGAAAAAGTTGCTATTCACGATAGTGAAAAAGTATTAGAGCAATTAAAGAATAACATTACATATGGCTATTGGTTTTTTGGTCACTACCATGTAGATGCACATATGTGGCCTACTAATAGTGAACCAACTCAAGAAAGATGCGTATATAATGATTTTGTTGAAATCAGTATGGGAAATCCTGAATAAGAGGAGGAAGAAATGGAATTAAAAATTGGAGATTTTGTAAGAGATAAATGGGGGCATATAGGTCAAATTAAATCATTTGAAACTGCGTATGACTTTACTGCATATACAGACGGAACACTTAGCGACCCAGAGGAAGAACCCATAGTTTTTCTTACAACATATAATCATTACGGGGATGAGCCTGATGAAATGGTTATTGACAACATAGTTGAAAAAGCTGATAATATATTAGATTTACTTAAACCAAATGATTTAATTCTTATAGATATAGATAATGGATTTGCAGGTGGGCTTGTAGTTCCACGCATTCCTGAAACACAAGCAGAATTAGATAAAATAGTAAACAGTTTTAGAACTGGGTATAATACATTTGCAGGTGTTATTGGTTGTGAGAGTTGGATGCATGATATTGAGTGGACTCCCGAGTATCATAATTATTGGGGCGATTAAAGCCTCTTTTTTGATTTTTAATAAAATAAATGATATAATATATATGTAATAAATAAAGGAAGGGATTGATAAATATGAAAAAAATAATGTTAATATTAAAGGAAAAACATGCAAATGGGCATTGGAGTAAGTTTTTATTACCAAGAGCAATTGTTAATAATAAAGAAGTAAAAATAGTTAGATGGTTAAATTTTTATCCAGTATCTAAACAGAAATAATTGGAAAGGGAAGTGATTATTATGTTAAGAATTCAAACTTTAGTAGATAAATTAGGTAAAGAATATGAACCTATGATAAATCAAATTAAAATAGCAGAGTTTACAAAAACTATTGCGCAACTATCTAATATGCAAGTAGATAGAGTTCCTGACCAAGTAATAGAAGAATATTTAACACATTGGGCTATTAACAAGTTTCGTTTCTTTAAAATGCTTGGAAATAAAACTCGTGTAGATATACCTTTTATTTATGAAGATGAAACAAAAGATACTTGGCAAGAGATGAGAGAATTAATCCCAGATTATCCAGCATATGCGCCTTGGATATATGAAATGTCTAATTTTAAGACTAATAAAATAGATGCTAGTAAATGGGATTGGCGCGATAAGATAATGGAATATTTAGAGGAGATAATTAAAGACGGTCCAGTTAGAAGAGTATTATCTGATATGTCTATTACTACATTTTTTAAAAGACAATTAAAAGCACCAGATGACCTAGTTACTAAAATAGGGCGTATATATGAAAATGAAGAAATTAATGCTACATTCACTATTTCTATTGACCCTGTTGATATGATGATGGCTAGTGAAAATCCATATAAATGGACTTCTTGTTATAGACTTGAATTAATGAGTGATTCACATGCTGATGGTTGCTTAGCCGCAGTATTAGATTCTAGCTCTTTAATAACTTATGTATGGAATAATAAGGGTAAATATAACCTATATGGAAATTTTGATATGAAGGAAATCCGCTATTATAGAATGCGTGAATGGATTTGTATAAGTGATAATTTTGCTACTATTCACTTTAACGCAATCTATCCGGGTAAGTCTAATTATAGCCAAGACCTAGAAAAGAAATATAGAAATGTTGTTGAAACATTTGTTGCTAAAGCAATGTTCCCAGATGTAGAAAATATATGGGCTAAAACTGATGATGCCTATTGTGAGAGAGAAAATCCATATGGTTATGGAGAATTTAGCGAGTCATATATGTGGACATTAAAGGGACAAAAATCTCAAAGTATTAGAGCATATGATAGAGATATTACATGTCCTTGTGGATGTGGATGCACAGTTCCAGGAACTGATGATGGTGACGATGGATTAGAATATAATGGAGACGGATACACATATGAAAATATGGTAGAGCGCTATTGGTGTGATAGAATTGATGACTATTGTGACGACCAAGACTGCGAATATTGTTCAGCATGGCGTAGAGATAATGCAGTATGTGAATTAGATGAAAATGAATATTGCGAAGATACATATGAAGCAGAAGCAGAGGGATGTTTTGATGCTGATGAAAGTAGAATAGTTAGTTGTGGAAGCCATTGTGAAGGATGTCCATTATATAAATTACATCATTCAGATGAAGACGAGGAAGAGGACGAGGAAGAATCTACGGCTCATCCTCAAGAAACTGTCAATACAACAAATGAATTGAGAGTAACAGACTCTGATATATCAACAGTAGGACAAAATCTACTTCAACCAAGTCCTTCTGTTGTTGGGATAGATGCAATTAGAGATATGTTAGGAATAATTAGTTATTCATCAAATTATAAACTTGCAATGAGTACCGTCACTAAGCAAAAACTTATAGAAAGTTTTAATGTAAATGTTACTTCTATTCCGCTTAGTACTTGGTATGGAATTCCAGTTCAAATAGATGAATCTATTCTTGATGATTATATATATCTTTATAAAGAAATTAGTTATAATAATTATTCAAGTTGGAACACTTTTGGCATTAGTTTTACAAATGTTCTAACTCTTGATAGAGTAATGAAACTTTAATTGATAATTTAAAAAAATTATTATATAATATATATGTAAATAAAAAAAAGAAAGTTAAAAAGATTGCCGGTCATAAGAACCCTGTCAAAGAACGCTTATAAACGACGGGGTTGTGCGAACCGTGGCGAGATTGGATATTCGCAATCCAATTGATTTAGAAAGTTTAACAGCGCCTGCTGGGGGCGAGAGGATAGCAATGGTGGTAATACTCAGTAATGGACTAAACGGCAGTGTTCTTTTATTAGACTTTCCTATTAGAATACAACATATGGTTGTATCTTAATAGGTGAGCCTAATAGTAAACTTATCGTGTTATGCGGCGGGTGGTGTATGCCTCCGTATGAGTCTACTAATCGCGATGGCGAGGCTGTATAAAGAAGTATGCGTGATATAGGAACAACTCACCAACAGACAGAATAAGGGGCGCGGGACTTGAATTATAGTTTAGTTTTAAAATACCTATTCACAGGGAGTCCTCGGTGGAAGTCCGAGTAATCGAGTTTCCGCAAACCATATCTAAAAGGAGGATATATGTTTAGTCCAGCAGCTATTTTTCTTTTATTAGACCAACAAAGGCGTCTTCAAGAAGAAGAAGAAAAGAAAAAAAGGGAAGAAAGAAAAGAAGAAGAAAAACAACAAAAGAAAGACCAAGAAGTATTATATCAAGACGAAGAAAAATCTCTCTAGTTTTATTGATTTGCTATTGATTTTTTATAAAAATTATTATATAATATAATTGTAAAAGAAAAGGAGAATTAAAATGTTAAATCAATGCATCTTGGTTGGTAGATTAAAACAATGAAAAGATGATAGCACTTTAGTTCTAACAATTCCTAGAAGTTATAAGAACAAGGAAACAGGTGAATATGATAACGACTATGTCGAAGTTGTTCTTGATGGGATTGTTCAAGAAAATACTAAAGAATATTGCAACAAAGGCGCTGTCATTGGAGTGAAAGGTAGAATTGAGTCTACTGATAATGGAATTATTATTCGTGGAGAAAAGGTAACTTTTTTAAGCTCAAGCAAAAAAGAAGATACTGAAGATGAAGAAGAATAATTGATAATTTCAAAAATTTATTATATAATATATATATAAATAAAAAAAGAAATTAAAAAAGAACCAGTGATGCGAACACTGCTTATAACTTAATGAAATGCGAGATAGTAAGCACGGCATAGCCGGTGGCGAGAAGCTCTGACGGGAGCCAATAGCATTAAGTCATCGTGAATACAAAAAACACTTGTTATAACTGGAGTTAGAAACCCACTGAGTGAACAGGGTAATGCTTAATCAGACTCTCCATTATCAAAAGTCGGCAATAAGTCCACTTGTTATAGAGTTTCGGATAGCTGGGCTACTAGCAAGTCCCCTTCTCTTCAAAAAGCGATAGACTTAAAAAGCAAACTATTTAATCCTTTTGGTTATAAGGACCACCAAGGAAACCTCGCCGTGATAGGTGTAAAGGGCGGGCAGCGCACCGTAGAGATGAGTTTGGGTGTGCAAGGAAAACTAAATTGATTTTTTAAAAAATTTATTATATAATATATATATAAGAAAGGAAAAGAAATTGAGAAAATACGGAGATAGCTGTGGAAGCCAGCAGTAAAAGAAAGTAGCGCTATCAGAGAGGTTGAAAGTCCTAGAGAGTAAACAATATGAGGTGGCGGTGTTAGTAATAACATTCGTAACGTAATTACCGTATGGTAAGCCTGTATATTGGTATAGTTGCCCACATATGTCTGGATAAAACCGTTGAGAACCAGAGGCTATACTCTTTCTTATGTATATATGATATAATAAATAATACAGTGCGGCTGTGTAAATCAGGGTAAACATTAAAATCGTATTAAGGTTGAAAAGTCCTTTATATCAAAAATTAGGCTACAATCTCGCATATAAGCTACTTAGTAGCATTGCGGGGTAGCATATAATTATGATTTAATCAGGGTGCTTCGGCAGAATGAGGATAAAAAGATTGTCCTGAGCCTCAAAAATCATACTTGATAATTTTAAAAAATTATTATATAATATATATGTAAATAAGAAAAGAAATAAAAAAGTTTTGGCTGGTAGACCTTGAGTCGAAGCCATAAGAGAAAAATCCAAAACTTGAAAATAACTTGAAAAAATTAAAAAATTATTATATAATATATATGTAAAGAAAAGAAAAAAAGAATAAAAAGTTTAAATAAAAATGGTTGTTAGGATGAACGGTTGTAGTTTACCAAATAATTCTCCATTCAAAAGGAATTGTGAATAAAAACTACTCCTTATTACAGGTATAACGCAAAAGGGTGCGTTTATATAAAATCCATATTAAATATGAAAGAAAGGGTAAGAGGTGATTTAAAATGGAAAGAACAAAAGACACAATGACTAAGAAAGAGAGATTCGAAATGCTAAAGAAAGTAGCTA
>Ga0310786_10000099_pt1 | contig 134400 bp, 132 predicted proteins | sample AusTroGonzalo_MG_FD_203881 | JGI IMG/M metagenome (GOLD analysis project Ga0310786, IMG submission 203881) | Bovine rumen microbial communities from tropical cattle in Woodstock, Queensland, Australia - Gonzalo_03 (v2) (version 2) | ecosystem: Host-associated > Mammals > Digestive system >...
GCTATCATGATGAAAAAATAGTTTTTGGCCCAGCAATGAATGAAGCTTATAGATTAGAGAAAAAGGTTGCTTTATGGCCGAGAGTAGTAATAATGGAAAAAACAATCGAATATGGAATAACCGAATCCTCAGATACTGATTATTATTCGCTCATGTACGATACTGAAGATATAATGAGCTGTTTAAAGAAAGATGATTATGATAAAAACAATATTGACCATAATATATATTTTGTGGATTTTCTGCGTCAACCACAAGAACTAACAGAATTTGGTGACGAGTATTTTGATTGGCTTAGAAGATTTCGTGTTGCCATTGTGGAAGGACTAATGCGTTATTGTAAAAACAATAATAAATCATCCAAAAACAAAACTGACATTGATAGGGTTTTTAAAAAATATCGTTGGCTATTAAATTATTGGAATAATGTTGTTTGTGATGAAAAAGCATTCTTCCCAGTTCCAAATATCGATTTGGATAGTAAAAAGGAATTTAGAAAGAAATATAAAGATTTAAGAATTAGGGAAAAATATCCATATTATTAATATAGTCAAGTAACGTTTTGATTAGTCAATGTTGAGGTGTGGTTTCGATTAAATATGAAGTTTGGAAAGAAGGTACAGAGTTGACGGAGCATACATAGAAGCTTTCGAATGAGAATTCAGACGGAATGATGTAAATCGGAGAGAGATCATCATTATACCACAAACCGCCGCAAATTGCTACCCCTGCGGAAGATTTTTACAGCTTTCGCTTGTTCTTCTTCGCAGCCTGCTCCCTTCGTTGCTTTTCTTCTTCTACAAGTTTAGAGAGGTAATCGCCTTGTGAAATATCCCCATAAGTCTTAGCAATATCCGAGTAAACATCATATCGCTGTTTGCAGCCTTCAAGTTTATCCTTGAGGGCTGATATTTTTTTGCCCTGACTTTCTGCATCGCTTCTCAGTCTGTCTATATCGGCAGCTGAATATATACCGTTCTCATGCAGCGTTGTCCTGATCACCGACAGTTTCAGTTCTTCGGCAGGGGACAGCTCACCCTTCTTGGACAAAGTAATATATCCTTTCGACTGCTCCCAAAGGCTCATCATACGGTTGTGTTCTTCAATATAGTGGTTTATCTCCTGCCTTTGCCTTTCGTATTCTGCTTGCAGCTTTGCTATCCTGCCCTCCAGTTCACCGATAGAGCTGATCCTGTCTTTGCTGATGACAGATAGCTGTGCCGAAAGCTTGTAAACATCTAGATCGTTATCGACAGAGTAGGGAAGAGTCTGCACACGTTTCCTTTGTATCTTTTTGTGCTGTTTCGCAAGGATCCGCACATCTCCGATAACAGCGATATACGCTGCCCTCAACTGTGATTTGCTATCCTGTGAAGGTGTAGTTCCGGCACCTACCTCACGGTATAGTATCCGAGTGTTCAGGCTCTCCTCGGTGTATTCCTCTCCGAGAGTTTTGGTGCGGACAAAGCGTTCCTGCCCAGATGCCTTGATTGAAATATACTTTCCACGCTTGACATCATACCCACGTTCTTCAAGAGCCTGCAACAACTCATCAACGGAGTTTACCGAGCCTATAAGCTCATCAATAGTTTGTCTGATCTGTTCTTTCCAAGATGTGCCTTTCTTCCTCTGCTCCCATTCATAATGGTCAATAGAGCGCCCCTTGTTCTCAAAGTTCAGCGCAGGTGTGATACCGAAAGCTCTGCAGATACCGTTTGCATTTTCACGGGCTTTGCGCAGAGTGCTGCGGTTAGAAATAAACTTCTGTCCTGACAGCGAGTACGAATTTATTATCACATGGCAATGTGTATGTGACTTATCAACGTGTGTCGCTATGACCGCCTGAACATCGTCACCAAAGGTCTTACGCACAAAAGTCATAGCTAACTTGTGTGCGAGCTCAGGCGTGACATTCTCCGAATCAGCAAAACTCATTATGTAGTGAATAGCCTTGACCGAGCCCTTTCCCTGCAACGGGAGAGGGCTGTTGTATTTGTCTTTGGCAAACTGTTCGTAAACGAGCCTCATCTGATTGTAGGCTTGGTCGGCATTGGTCATGCAGTTGATCGAGGTCGTGTAAAGCAGGTTCTCGGTCTTGTCGGGGTCAAGTATGTAGGCTAAACTTTTGCCCACCGAAGTGTGGATAGAAATTGATTTACAATACGGCAAACCTCGTCCTGAGCCTCCTTTACCTTTTGAACATCCTCTGCATAGAGGTTATTCGTTTCATTTGCTTTCCTTGCGATCTGGTTGATATTCGATGAAATAATGCGGAGACCGTTCAGCAGGGGAGCAAGCTCTTTCATATCATAGAAGCTGGGCGAGCTGTTCAGTACCGTTGTCCTTATGTATTTGGATGTGTTTGTGTGACAAGCCTCAGCCCTGCGCTCGATGATCTCCCATTCCTTTATATCAAAGTCGATCTCCTTGCGGTGTACCTGTTTGTATTTCCGTGATATGATCATCAGTCCTTTCTTTCAGGATGTATTTTTCTGTTTCCTCTCGATAGAGGACTTTCGTTAAGGGCGTCGGGTCCCCTTAACAGCCAAATCGCAGGGGTGCTGCGATTTGGGATGGTGCCGTATCGTGAGTATACGGCACCATCTATACTTGCTTATGGCGGTCATAAAAAATCGGGTATGATTGCGAATGAACGATCATTCAGCCCGTATGGGCTGATACCCGAATACACATTTGACCGCTGCGTATGCAGCCGAAGTATTATGTATCTCCATTATTACCTAGGATTTTCAATGAAAAGTTAAGGCGGTTTCAGACTGTTGTGAAAAACTTTGTATCAATGAATAAAATGGGATAGCTGAAATTGTGCAAATAGTAGAACTTTTCAAAAAACTTGGATTTTGCCTTAACTTTTAGCTCGAAATCCTAGGTATAAGTGAGAGGATCATTTTCCCAAAGAAAAATTTAGCCGATTTTCTTTTTGGTTCGCCTAATGAAAAGATACTCTCGTTCAATTTTCAATTTAGGGGAGGAGATATGACAAGCAATATCTTTGAAGACATAAAGGACAGGGTCAACCTGAAAGACCTGGTAAGGTTTTACGGGCTTGATGTGGACCGAGGCGGATTTGCCTGCTGCCCCTTTCACAACGAGAAGCACCCATCCTTTAAAGTCTATGAAGATCATTACCACTGCTTCGGCTGTGGTGAACACGGAGACCACGTTGACTTCGTTCAGAAGCTGTACGGGCTTAGCAACATTGAAGCTGCAAAGAAGATAAGTCACGATATGGGGCTGGGGCTCGATCAAGGGGAATTTGCCACTCCCGTCAGACCGAGATACAACATCCCTAAAAAGGACAAGTCTTTTGAGCAGTGGGTAAATGAAGCCACCCAAACGCTTATCGAGTACAAAAAGCTGCTGGATCATTGGAGAGAGGTATATACCCCTCGCAGTCCGATAGATAAGGTCGATGACCGATATCTCGAAAGCCTGCACAAGGAAGGATATACTGAATTCTATTTAAGTAAGCTGCTCGGTTATGAGAATGAAAGACGTGAGATCTATGAAATGGACAAGGACTATCCGATGACAATAAAAAAACGGCTGGACAAGCTCGATGCCGTCAGCCGGAAATCGTACAGAAAAGTGATTTGAATACGGAGGGTAAAATATATGATCAAGTTTATGATCGGAATGTTTGTCGGCAGCACGGTCGGCTTTTTCACAGCTGCGCTGTTTGCCGTGAACAGGAGGGAAGACCGCTATGAGCTTTGATAACAGGGACACTACGAGGTTCATGTACATACTTCATGACCTCGTAAACGATCCGGCAAACTATCTGCTGCCGACAAGCGAGTTCTACAGGATAAGCCCGTACAAGAAGCTGCTCGGATACTTTGACGAGGAGTACATCTATCTGATCCCCAGCGTGGTGATCGGTATGTGCGATGACTATATGACCCGTCACAGGCTCGACCCGCTGAACATGCAGCTCGTTCTGAATACTTTGTTCAGAGCTAACCTAATCAAGGTGGGCTGGGTAATGCGTAAGGATGTGAGATACCGTCCTGAGAAACGTATCGGCGGTAAACGTCGCAGGTATATTACCTTCATAAGAAAGGAGATACAGCGCAGAAAGGAGAGTATAGATGCCTAACGAAACTATCAGAAGAAATATGCTGCTCACTGGTGTATCCGTGAGTGATTTGTCGGATAAGCTTGGCCTTACAGATGATGAGACCTGCGGACTGCTCAATACCGAAATGGGAATCATGCAGTCGTTTTGGATAAAGATAGCAATAGCCGAAATAGCAAAGGAGAGAGGATAATGGATACTAAGGATTTTACCAAAGAGGTTGCCCGCAGGAAGGGTATCACCGAGGAAACCGCTTACAGATACATAAATTCAGTTATGGACACCATAAGGCAGATTCTTACCGAAGGTGAGGAGATCAAGATCGGCAGCTTCGGAAAGTTTACCGTTGTGACCGATATCGAGGGAGTAAAGACACCGATGCTTTGCCCTGCCAAGAGTTTCAAGGCAGCTGTGAACATGGGGGAGGGGAGAACCTGAGCGAACAGAAGGAAATACACAGAAAGATAGGGGACAGTAATGTTACTATCACGTTCAAGGGGTATAACCCGGATATAAAGGACACCATACTCAATTTGTTCTGCGACGGATTTGAGGAAAGGGTAATGAATTCGGAAAAAAAGGAAGAAGAAAAGCCTGAGCCCAATAAAATGGCATAAAAAAAAGGGGCTGCATTGAAGCAGCCCCCGTGATTATAGGTTCATTGAATTGGTTACCTGTTTTGTAGTTCCCATTCCTTTTTCAGTATAGCATACTGCATAGTGTTCTCATAGATCGGGTTACCGTCTGGATCGTTTATAAATGACACGAATTCCTTGAACAGACCTTCTTGCCTCATGCCAAGCCTTTCGCACAAGTGCTGACTGGGGAGATTGTAGTCCTCTGTGTATGCGTAAAGCCGTCTTGCCCCCTTTTCATAAAAAAGGAAGTCAAAATATGCGTGAGCTGCTTCGTATGCATAGCCTTTCCCGGAGTATTTCAGGTTCAGCATCCAGCAGGGGCTGTAAGTGTCCATGACCACATCCTCGGGAGCATTACCCTCGGGGTGAGAGAATATCTCACCGATTACCTTGCCTGTATCTTTGAGAACTATCGCAAGATACAGCTCGTCATCTGCACGTTCTGCGATAGACCGCTTTGTGTCTTCCGGGGTCTCCTGTTTCATACAGGCAAAGCAGTGGACAGCAGGTTTGTGCAGGTATTCAAAGACATCGTCCGCATCGGCTTCGGTAAACTGACGGAGAATAAGGCGTTCTGTTTCAATAATCATTTGCTGTCATCTCCCGATACAAATCTTTCTATGGCCGTCATTATTTCATCAAGCCGCTTTTCTCCTATACCATTGATACTGCCAATAGCTTTGCGGAGTTCGTCAAGGTCAACGCTTGCGACCTCGGCACTTTCAGCGCCTTGCTTATATATGTTGGTGATGACGTTCTGCATCTGCTCACGGTTCATGTTCTTGATCTCTTTGTAAAGAGCTCTTGAAAGCTCAAAGCCGTTTTCTTCAGACATAAGAATCTCCTTGCTTATATATAATGGTATCGGTTATCACGGTTCAGTCAACATAAGTGACTTCATTACCCGTTCTTTCAAGCGGAACACGGTTAGGAAGTCCGTCCTCGGTATCGGAATACCCGACAGCCAAAGCACCGTAAACACGCTCGCCGTCATCAAGGCCGAGTGCCTGTTCAAACAGCAGGAGTTCGGGATCTTCGTTCAGCCATTTGAGCTGATTTATCCAAACGCTGCCGAGATCAAGCTCGTTTGCCGCAATCATCATATTCTCAATGGCGCAGGCGGTATCTGCAATATTGTTGCTGTAGCCCTTGACATTGGCAACGATTATAAGGCAGGCGGGGTTGTAGTGGAACACATAGCCGCCTTTCTTTGCCATGCGGACAGAGTTAGCCATAGAACGATACATATTGTCGGTGATCTCCATTTTGGCAAAAGCCTTTTCAGCAAGGATTGCAAGCTTGTGCAGAGCCTCTTTGCTGCAGACTACGATAAAATGACAGCTTTGATTGTTACCGCCGCTTGGAGCATAGCGTCCAGCTTCGATGATCCTGTCGAGCTTGTCCTGTTCGATAGCTCTGCGGGTGAACTTGCGTGTGCTTCGGCGGGTCATGATAGCTTTGAGTGTGTTCATGGTGTTCTCCTGTTCTGTGAGAGATCAAAATGATTCGAGAGTTTTAAGATAAAGCTGAACATGGTTCTTGAACTGTTCGCTGAAATCAGCTATTTCTTCAACAGCGATCACGTTAGCCTGTATAAGAGCGACTGTATTGCTAAGAAGATTGGAACGGCTGTATCTGTTGGGGAGTTCCATAGCAGGGGAGCGCAGATCGGAAATAATCTGCTCCTGGATCGAGAACAGTTTCTCAACAGAGGAGTTGTCCATTTCAAGAATGTGAGAGTATTCGGAAAGTTTGCTCTGTGCATAACGTTCACGCCACTCAGGATACTTTCTGCGGAAAAGCTGCCAATCTTTTTCGGGATAGGTGTTGTTGTTCATTGTATTCACTTCCATACTATAAATTTATTGGGTTTGTTTATCTGATTATATCACAAAACAAATAAACAGTCAATCAAAAATCAAGTGAAAGGAGATGATAATATGAGTAATGAGCCTAAGATCAAAAGGAAGTACGGAGAAAGTGAGGTGACGATCACATTCAAGGGGAGTAATCCGAATATCAAGGAAGATGTTATGAATATGCTATGCGACAGCTTTGAAGAAAGGGTTGTGACCGGATCTGAACCTGAGCAGATCAAATACGTTGAAACAGAGATCAAGACTACCGAATCCAAACCGAAATCCGAAAAGGAAGCTGCTCCAAAGCCGATAATCAATCCGGCACCTGTTCCCGCTGCGCAGAAACGCAGAAGAAGCCATGCAAGATAACACAAAAAAATGAGGGCTGCCGAACAGCAGCCCTCGAAAAAAGAATCTATTCAGTTGTTTTGACATGTTTGATTCCTTGTGTTATGAAATCAAATGATAATGGAGGAGTTTGTATCCAAATCTTATCAATTTCAAAATGATGACGTTCCAAAGCAAAACGGAATTCGCTGTCTTTCATCTTATTTACTGCTGACTTGAAATCACTCACGCTCTTGCTTTTGGTGATTTCTTCAGCTTTATTCACATCTGTGCATCGAACTATCTCATCCTCAAAATTCAGTACCTGAGCTATTGTTACGACTTTAACTCCCTTGCATCTTGAATTCAGCAGTTCGATATTCTTTTTCAAATGAACAGTCAGATCTTTATCAGTATCAAAGACAATAATGACCATACTCCCAGGAGCAAACGTAACAAGGGTGTTGGTTTTAAGCTCGTTCTGAATCGCATTGAACCTTTTGACCTTGCCGGGCGTTATTAGTGAGGGCTTTTCCTTTAATGCATTTAACAGTTTTTCCTCACATTCTCCCTCAGCAAGATATATGCACTTCTGGTTCATTATTCCACCCCCAGTTCGTCAAGCAGCGAATCATCGGGTAATGAACCGAAAACATCGTTTTCCAGAGCGCACTTGACAGAGTCAGTGTTGCGTTTCAGATACTCGGAAGCAAATGTAGCAGTGACACTGCATTCTCCGTCATAGATCTCCTTTTTAAGGAAAGCAAAAGAATGCTTGGGAAGGTTCAATTCAAGCATATCTGCATTGTGTGTTGTGAAAATAAGCTGTTCGTTCTTTCCGAGCCGTTCAAGCATGAGCCCGAAAATTCTTTTCTCTATATCGCTTTGGATATATGAGAAATGCTCATCACAGTAATAGAAGCTGTTGTTGTCAGAAAGCATGGAAGCAAGAAAAACAGCAACATCTATTCCTTCAGCGGTGCCGCTTGAAAGGATCTCACGGTTAAGGAGCTTGCCTTCCTGAATAATGATCTCCTGCCCTCTGCGGCGGATAACAAACGAGTCTTTGAGGTCTTTGGCAACAGAAACATCTGTTAGTGTCGGATCAAGGGTCCCTATCACTGCGCGAAGGGTTTTAAGGAGCTCCTGTTTTTTGACTTCACCTATCCTGAGTGAGCTTTCTATTTCAGGGTATGCAAATCTGAACTCCAGAGGCCCAATAAGAGCTTTGAGCTTTTTAAAGCTTCCGGCTATTTCAGCTGTTCTGTCTTTGAGTTTAGCAGCAGCTTTTTCATACGAATCCGTAACGGCTATATCGGAAGTGAAGTAGTTAATGCTCACATTCTCGGTATCTATGACTCCAGCAAGTCTGTGAAGCACATAGCCCTCGTTTACAAAGTCAACCTGGAATTCAGCAGGCTGATTCCCAGAAACAAGTTCTCTGAGTATTGCTTCGTTGGATTCCTTTACTGCCTTAAAGATCCTGAACAACGCTTTACCAAGACTGGTCTTACCAGTCGCATTGGTACCCATAATAATGACAGCCTTTTTGAATCTGAAACGCTCTCTTCCCTCAAGGAATTCATCTTCTATCATAGAGCCCACAATCTTTTTTGGATAGGAAAAATTGATCTTGAAATCATCAAATCCGTAAATATGCTTTAGGTTAACATCAAGAATGACCACACAATCACCTCATTACTTCGTGTTTTACGAATAAATTATAGCATATGTTTCTGATAATGTCAATAACTATTTTGTGATTAACATTATTTAACTCGAAATAATCTATCAAATGATCAAATGATCCTCAACTTTTAACTTTTAACCTCAACTTTTAAACTAATTACCAAATATTCGATTTATCGCTTTAAAGTGTTGACAACCATGCTTGTTTGTGCTATACTATAATTATAGTATAGCAGCTTGAAAACAGAATAAGTCATAGATTGGAACGAATTTAACGATGATCTACCGATATTTGGAGGCGAAAACCTAAAAATCGGAGGTAATCGTAAATGAATATAGCTTATACATTATACAGAGTATCCACAAAACAGCAGGTCGATAAGGCCAAAGACGATATCCCCATGCAGAGGGAAGCCTGCCACGAGTTCGCCAGGAAGATGGGGTGGACAATAGGCAAGGAGTTTCTTGAAAAGGGTGTATCGGGTTTCAAGGTTTCTGCAAGTGACAGAGATGCTATTCAGGATCTGAAAACGGCTGCACTCAATAAAGAGTTCGATATTCTCCTTGTGTTCATGTTCGACCGAATAGGAAGAATAGATGACGAAACTCCGTTCATTGTTGAATGGTTCGTCAAGCAGGGCATAAGAGTATGGAGCGTCAATGAGGGCGAGCAGAGGTTTGAGAGCCACGTTGACAAGCTGATGAACTACATAAGGTTCTGGCAGGCATCGGGTGAGTCTGAAAAGACCTCGATGCGAATCAAGACCCGTATGCAGCAGCTCAAATCCGAGGGGTGCTACACCGGAGGTCATGTTCCTTACGGTTATCAGCTCGTTGATACGGGCAGAGTTAACAAAAAGGGTAGAGTGATACATGACTTGGAGATCGACCCTATTACTTCCGAGTGGGTTAGGGATGTTTTCTCAAAGACGGTGAATGAAGGCTACGGTTCTTTCAGATGTGCCTCATATCTGAATGACAAGGGCTACCGCACTCATGCAGGTACCAAGTTCCAAAGCAACACTATAATCAGGATACTGCGGAACAAAATGTACTGCGGATATATGAGCCAGGCCGAAGATGCACCTTTTCTGAAGCATTTGCAGATCATAGATAAGTCTGTGTATGACAGAGCTCAGAATATACTGGATCAGCGAGCATTAAGTAATGATGTTGAAAGGGAAGTGGCAAGGTATTCTAAAACAAAGCTGCTCCTTTCGGGAATATGCTACTGCGGTCACTGCGGCGGGGCTCTCACATCGTTATTCCATGTGGACAAGTACACACGGAAGGATGGTTCGGTGTACAAACGTACCGAACTGAAATATATCTGCTATCACAAAAGCCGAAAGCTGTGCAAGTGCGACGGACAGACATCTTATCTTGCCAAGAGAATAGATGCTGTTGTTCTTTCGGTAGTAAACGATATGTTCCGTAACATCAAGGAATCACCCGATGAAGCGGTATTGAAAAAGAACTTTGAAAAGGAAATGCAAGGCTATCGTGCCAAGAAAACAAAGCTGAACCAAGAGATTGCAAAGCAGAAGAAACAGCTTGATAAACTTGAGGACGAGATAGCAGCAAGCCTTATGGGTGAAAGTCAGTACTCACCTGAGATACTCAGCAGGTCAATAAACAAGCTTGAGGAAAAGATCGCCGAGCTTAATGGCAGTATCCAGGCGCTTGATGATGAGATGTCAGGGAAGAAAACAGCATTGGATAAAGTCAAGCCCATGTATGATACTTTCAAAGGCTGGGCGCAGGAATTCAACGAGAATATGTCCACTGAACGCAAGAAAATGATAATATCACAACTGTTCAGCAGGATAGAGGTCTATAAAGGATACGACGTTCATATCGAACTGAACATGGATTATAAGCAGTTCTGTGAGGAATGGAATATGCTCAATTCCAAAAGTTTAGTGGTCGAGTAAAGGATAGTAATTCAAAATTATTATCCTTTAAATAAAACGTATATTCGGTAGAACGAATGTGCGTTCTTAGAGCATGCGGCTGTTAACCGCAGGGTCGTTGGTTCGAGTCCAACAGGTGGCGCCAATCATGCATAATCCGAACACCTACATCAACAGCAGGGTGTTCGGATTTATTGTTTATTATTGAGTATATGGAAAGCCGGAAGATGCGCGGGCGGCGTGTCTTCCGGCTTTGTTTATTTGAGTTTTTTCCAAATTATAATAAAAACTTAAAAATGATATACAAATAACACACGCCTGTGATATAATAAGGTCAAAGGAACAGGAGGTGTATGCTTATGAAGATCTTGCTGATTGAAGATGATCTGCAGATATGCGAGGTCATTCAGAAGTATTTTACCGGTCAGGGAGCAGTTATCACTGCTGTTACAAACGGCGGATCGGCTTTGGAGCTTGCAGAAAAGGGACTTGAAGGTTTTTCTCTGGTGCTGCTCGACATCATGCTGCCGGGTGCTGACGGCTTTACTGTCTGCCGGAGCATACGCAGAAACAACGATATCCCTGTCATATTCATCACCGCCCGAGGCCGCGAGCAGGATATCCTCCACGGTTATGAGCTGGGCTGCGATGACTATATCGTAAAGCCCTTTATGCTGTCAACGTTATTTGCAAAATGTCAGGCGCTTGTGAAGCGGACTGAGAAAAAGGACGACACTGTCCTCACTTGCGGTGCAATAAAGCTGGACACCGTCAGACTTACCTGCTTTGTGAACGGCCGTGAGGTGGAGCTGACACCCAAGAGCTTTGCAATTCTATACTATTTCATGGAGCACAAGGGCTGGGTCATTGACCGGGACACCCTGCTTGACAAGGTCTGGGGCGATGATTATTACGGCGTTGACAGAGTTGTCGATAACCACATCAAGCGTCTGAGAAAGGCTCTTGGGTCGGCAGGCGTTCAGATACACACCGTTATCGGCAGAGGCTACAAGCTGACCGATAAGTAAGGAGGGGAGATTATGACATTCAAGCTGACAATGGGCGACCCGATGAAGCGCACAACGCTGCGGTCTCTGCTACTGCGGGCATTGATCGTTGTGACGGTGCTGACAGTTGCATTTGCATTTATATATAAGGAATACCTCCGGCATAAGATAGACAGTGAATGCAGAGGGGAGATCGGCAGAAAGATAAGTCAGTTGCAGAAAGATATCATTGAGTTAGAGGATAAGTACGGTCATAAGAACATACTGAAAACAGTCAGTGCGAAATTGGCTATGTACAGTACATTTGAAATCAGCATTGATCAGCCCTTTGGTGAGAGTCTGCATCTTGTTTCGCAGCTTTCTCCCGACATTCATTCCTGCGCTGTGCTGCTGGACGAGGAGAATAACATTGCTGCATCGAACAGGCTGATCCTTACGGCGGCACTGAAATTCGGAGAGGACAATCCTGATATCGGGGTATATATCTGCGATAACGAGACTTTGCAGATGGAGCAGGTCGATAAGCTTTATTTTGATTATCAGCAGCGCTCGCAGAAGGACGGCGTGAGTTATAGCGGAGAGACTCACTTTACCAGCATCTATGTTGACCGAGAAACTCATACATTTATTCCCCACGAAGGAGTCATTACTTATTACCGCATGGATAAGAACGGTGCTATTGATTATTCAGACAAAACTGAATATCCCGTGCAGATAAACTTGGATGATAAAAGCTATGAGCTCATTTCACTGAATTCCGATGTTTATCCCCGATGCTATTTCTCAGGTTTTTACGGTGAAACACGATCTGTGCTCGAAGAATTTGAGCATGAACAGCCTTTTGAATATGTTGCACCGCGGACTTCTTATGGTCTCGGAGGACAATCTTCATTGAGTAACGGCAGACAGATGTATTATGAGCATACCCGCGTATATCTTGACGGCAAACCCTATTGGCTTATTGTTCGTTTTATATTCAATTCTAACGATCCTCAGCTTGTCGGGTTGTTCCGGAAATGGGTAGTGATATTTGCAGCTTCGCTTACCGTTATAGCATTACTTTGGTGCTGGTACAGGAATACAATGAACAAGGCAAAATACGCCATGGAAGACTATCAGCGGGACCTTACCGATCACCTTGCCCATGACATCAAAACGCCCCTTATGGCGATAAGCGGATATGCTGAAAATGTACTGAACTGCAAGCTCTCCGACGTAGAACAGAAGAGGTATTTAAACTCGATACTTGATAACGTGGCGTTCACCGATTCACTTATAAGCAGGACGCTGTATCTCAATCACATGGGTGAAAAGAAAGCCGCAAAGCCCGAGCCGGTGCAGCTTGAAGAACTTGTGAGTGAAGCCCTCCGCAGATATGACCTGCTGCTGAAGCAGAAACATATAGCCTGCGAGATAAATGGCAGTGCAGAGATCACCGCAGACAGGGCGGCTCTTGAAACGATAATTGAAAACCTCATCTCCAATGCTGTCAAATACACCACGGAGGGCGGAACAGTAACAGTTACCCTCGATAAGAAACGGCTGACAATCACAAATACCGTTCCGGAGAAGATCGACACAAAAGACCTTATGCGCCCCTTTGTCCGCGGTGATGCCGCAAGGAGCAACACAGCCGGGAACGGCCTCGGACTGTCGATAGCAGAGCGTGCTGCTCAGACTAACGGGCTTAAGCTGTCTGTCTCCTGTTTGGAAAATGAGTTTAAAACAGAATTGATATTATGATATAAGCTGCTTCCGGAATGTGATAGTCTACGGGGTTTCTTATTTACCTTTGTAAAGACCAACATTATCTGCAATATCGTCATACCAAATCTTCTCGTCACCAAGCATCAGCCACTTCATTGTGGGGTCGAGTCTGGTGATCTTTCACGATCTCTTGACGTAGGAGTGGTTCTTGTAATATTCTAATATAACGCTCTTGCCTCTTCAAGCTTTTTCAGCTTGAACTGTTACACTCCCGCTTTTTCTTTCAAAAGCTCCAGCGCCTTTTCCAAAGCTCTGTCACGGCCTTCGGTCTGATCGGCAAGGCTGTGATCTATACTGATATCCGGAGCGAAGCCCTTGTTGTAGATGTCCTCGCCGTTCTGCGCGAAGCAGCGCCTTGTGCATATACGGAACCAGCCGCCGCTTTCGAGCTTGACCTGTAATGGCTGACCCGAGGATCCTGCGGTGCTGCTGCCGATAAATACCGCGTCGGTATGCGCTTTCATGACGTCCACAAAGTCCTCGCCGGCAGAGAAGGTGTATTCATTCATCAGTACGGCAACGGGGCCGCTGAGCCTTTTGGGAGCTTTGTTTTCTGCTTTGTCGATCTCTCTCTTGTAGAAAATATGACGGCTCATTTTGTAGATCCTGACGCTGTATTCATCCGAGTATCTTTCTTCCAGCTCGGCAGGAGCAAGCGAATTCAGATCATCCCTGAAAACGCCCCATGCCTTGTAGGTCGGCTCATATATCTGCGTCTCTGCCCCGCAGCTTTCAAAATCCCCGTCGATGAACATTGCGGCGATCGCATCTGCGTTATTGCTGTTGCCGCCGAGGTTCCCCCTGACATCTATTATATATGCCTTAGCTTTGCCGAGTTCTTCAATATGTTCATATATTTTTTCGGGCATAGAGTTGTCCTCAAATGACCTCAGCTTTATTATTGCGATACCGTCATCGGTCATTTCACACTTATATGAATCGCCTGCTAAGATAAGCTGCCTTTGCGCATCCGTCTTGACTGGAGCCTCGGCATTTACCCACTTTATCACTGTGGGGTCTTCCCTTGTGAGGGTGACGCTGAACTCTTTTTCGTCTTTTTCAAAGGTAAAATCTGCACTGCTGCCTTTCCTGCCGAACATCAGCTCATTCATCGCCGTCATATCGCAGGCTTCCTCGTTGGCGTGCCAGATATACGGATAACAGTTCTCCCTGATATATTCCGCCGCATCAATGCCGTCTATTTTCTTAACGATGCTGTAAAAAGGTATCTTGTCTTTATACTTCTCGGAAACGCTGATAACTGCTATGTCTTTCCCGAATTTGAAAAGATTTACGGGGAACATTGAAAAACATTCCGTATCCTGATAAACGTCTTCGGGATAGGAAACATCCGTATGACCGTCACAGAGCAAAGCGGCAAACCGCTTGAGCTCCTTGTAATAATCATAGACATCTTTCGCCGCCAGCACGCGGGGAAGAGCCTTTTTGTACTCCCCGTCCCAGTCAATATCAAGCTTGTCCCAGAACGCGAAATTGTACTCCGCTTCTTTCCAGAGCTTTGAAAGTTCATATATTTTCAGTTCGTCAGATATCGCACGCACAGACATGACCTCCTTTTTGATATGTCATATTATAACAAACGGGAGAAAAAATGTCAATCAAAGGAAAAAAATAATACGCTTCGGACGCAGGCTAAGATAACAAGCGAAGCCCGACACCAAGGAAGGAAAAATGATCTTTGATACATCAATATCCGAAAGCACCGATAATATACTTGACATAAGTCGGAAACTGTGGTATAATCGACATAAGTCAGAAAGGAGATGTGACTATGCCAAGACCGCAGAAATCCCGCCGAATCTGCTGTTATCCCGATTACTGGAGCTTTGCCCCCGATCAGGACACAGCCAATGATACAATAACAATGTCTCTGGACGAGTTTGAGACCATACGCCTTATTGATTACTCAGGCAGAACTCAGGAACAGTGCGCTGGTGAAATGAAGGTCGCCCGAACAACCGTCACGGCGATCTACGACAGCGCCCGGAAGAAGCTGGCGCAGGCTCTGGTTGAGGGCAGGCGCATCGTTATTTCAGGCGGAAATTACATTCTCGATAATACGGTCTCCGAGGAGATCGCAAAGAAAGGAAGCACAATTATGAGAATAGCAGTAACTTACGAAAACGGACAGATTTTCCAGCACTTCGGCAGAACAGAGCAGTTCAAGCTCTACGATGTTGCCGACGGTAAGATCATAAACGAACAGGTAGTCGGGACAATGGGCGCAGGACACGGCGCACTTGCAGGCTTCCTGAAAAATGCAGGAGCCGATGTGCTTATCTGCGGAGGCATCGGCGGAGGCGCACAAATGGCTATGCGCGAGGCAGGTATCGCTCTCTACGGCGGCAACTCCGGCAGCGCGGATGAGGCAGTCAAGGCATTCCTCGCACAGACCCTTGTGCAGAACTCCAACCCCACCTGCGACCATCACCACCACGAGCACGGCGAGGGTCATTCCTGCGGCGACCACGGCTGCGGAAACCGTGGCAACGGTAGGCACGAATGAAGCTCATAACACTTGTGGAGAACACCCCCTGCCGCGAGGACTGCATTGCTGAGCACGGGCTCTCCCTCTACGTTGAGACCGAGAAGCACAAGCTCCTTCTCGATGCAGGACAGACGGATGCCGTCATAAAAAACGCCGAAGCCCTCGGCGTTGATCTCTCCGCAGTCGATACCGTAATATTAAGTCACGGTCACTACGATCACTCCGGCGGCATCATACCGTTTTCACGGATAAACAGCACCGCGCAGATCATAATGCAGCGCCCTGCAGCAGAGCCGCATTTTAACGGCGAGAGGTATATCGGCATAGACAAAGCTATCCTCGGTCTGCCGGATGTGCGCCTGATAGACGGAGATATACGGCTTGACGATGAGCTTTTCCTGTTCAGCGGCATCACGGGCAGACGGTGCTATCCTCAGGGCAACAGAAAGCTGTCTCGTATGGATAACGGCGTTCAAGTCCCCGATGATTTCGCCCACGAACAGTGCCTTGTCATCACCGAGAACGGCAAGCACTGTCTGCTGTCAGGCTGTGCGCACAACGGCATACTGAATATCCTCGACAGATACAGAGAACTGTTCGGCACCGAGCCCGACTTTGTCATCAGCGGTTTCCACATGATGAAGCGTGACAGTGAACATACCGAAGAAGAAAAGTCTGTCATCCTCGAGACCGCCCGTGAGCTTGCGAGGCTGAACACTGTTTTTTACAGCGGTCACTGCACAGGCATCCCTGCCTTTGAGCTGATGAAAACCGTCATGGGCGATAAGCTCCGTGCTCTTCACAGCGGGGAGAGGGCGTTCTGACAAGTTTTTCGGAAAGAAAAATCAGCTTGAATAAAAAATCGGCAAGGAGTGCGTTCTCCTTGCCGTGTTGATGTATGTTGTTGCTAAGATAAATCAGAATTTATCTAATATTCCAGGTTTGCTCTATGGCCCAACTTTGCATTTCCAAATACATTTTCCCTTTTATATCTTCAAATCTCACATATTTAAATTCATGATCAGGCTCCACAGGCTCCTTGACCTTATTCAGAAGTCTTCCAAGATAGTATTTTTGTATTGGATGGAAATAGCCTATGGTAGGATGAAGCATATATGCTTCCGCAGATCCGACTTCTTTAACTATTTCTACTTCATATCCTGCCTCTTCAATGCATTCTCTCTTAATGCACTGAAAATCGGACTCACTAGAATCCAAGCCGCCTCCCAACAAGAAAAATCCCTTAGGAGTTTCTACAACCCCTACCTCATCTCCTCTAATTGGAATAATATATGCACCTTGCCTGTCATAATATTTCTCGTGTTCCTTCTTGCCAAAAATCTTATGCATATTTACCTCTATAAACCCCGATTTATAACCCCAATCAATAGTCTGCCCCGAGCCAAACAGAGCGACAATTCAGCACGAAGTCGTGGGCGAGGGCGTTGGGTGCAGGGGCACGCCCCTGCAAATTCCGATTTACACGAGCAAGCCGAAAGCCTGCCTGCATCAATAATTATATATCATCACCGCCGATAAGTCAACCGACAATCAACAGTACGACAACAAGCTCGCTGTGAGCTTCAATTTCAGAGACGGTGCCGGAGATATCCCTCTTTTGAGGGTAGGGTGTTCGGATGGTGATGGGCTCGGGATGCCAATAATATAGCTCTGAGATAGCGCAAATGCGTTGTTTCAGGGCTTTTTGTTTTATCTGCTTTTCTCGTTTGATCTTGGTCATTGCTTTTGCGATCTCGTAATCCCCTGTATATCATAGTCCGGCTGACTGCGGCTTCTTCCTAATTGACAGCTGCTTTTTTCAAGTGTTCATCACATTGGATTAAGGTTTATTTTAGGTTGAAGTAATAGAATGATTACTGTACAAAAACAAGTCCGCGAAAGGAAAGTGAAGAGTATGAAAAACGAAGCTTTCAGATCCCGTCGTGCGAAGATCATAGCGGCAGCCTGTGCAGTGACAGTACTGGCAGGCGGCTCGGCAGGGATATATGCTTTCAGCAGCAGTGCTCCAAAGACAGAAGAGGCAGAGGACGTTAAAGATACACCGTCAGCATCCGATAAGGACAGCGGCATAATAAGTGCAGGAGGCACGGTCACTTCCTCTCAGCTTTCGGATACCCTTGGCATGAAAAACACTTCGGTAAGACTTACAGTTGAAGAAGTCCTTGCAGAAGCGGGCGACAGCGTCACAAGCGGCACAGAGCTGTACAAGCTCACCGATGACAGTGTCGAAAAGGCAAAGAAGACACTTGAGTCAGAACTGAAAAATGCAGAGAACGAACTCACGAAACAGACTTCATCGGCTCAGTCGGATAAAATAAAAGCCGGGACGCTCTATGAGTCACAGCTGCTTTTGAAGGATACTGCTCAGAAAGAATACGATGACGGCATTGCAGCTCTCGACAGTGATCTGAAAAAAGCTTATGATGACTATACCGAAGCTCAGAACACAGTCAACAGTACCCCGGGCGAGATAACCAAAAAGCAGAATGAACTGAATTCAAAACAGGCTTCTGCCGACAGCCTGCAGGAGAAGAAAAACACCGCTCAGAAACAGCTCACCGAAGCAGGTACAAAGTATTCCGCAGCAGCCGACAGTTATAACAGCCTTGTCACCGGATACAATTCCGCAGCAAGCGTTGTAATATATCTGGGAACTGCTCTGGGGAAGGATGTTTCCGATGTGGCCCTTGCTCAGACGGTTACCGCTCAGCTTCAGGATCAGTCCGCATCTTCATCGGCAAGAGGCGGTTTACCCTCATCTGACGGAAAAGACATGGGACAGTTCGATATGTCCGTAATGCAGAACTCTTCAAAAACTTCTGCACAGGTCTCCGAAACTTCAAACGCTCAGGCAAGACCTCAGACCACAGGAAGCCCGACTCCGCAGACACCGCAGATCTCTCAGGAGAATGCAGGCATCACCGATATAAATATTCTTTACGAGAACGCTTATAAGGAATACACCGCCGCGAAGGCTAAACTCGATCAGGCAAAACAGAGCTTCACCTCTGCCGAGGATCAGTACAGGACACTTTCGTCTTCAGCCTCGCAGATAAACGATCAGCTTAAAGAAGCTCAGGAAAGCGTGTCCTCACTCAGCAGGGAGATAAGCTCTCTGCAATCTTCACTTTCAAAAGCAAGAAGCAGTCTTACAAAGCTTCGCTCGGAGTACAACTCTCTCAGTTCTTCCTATGAGACCGATAAGCTGGAACTTCAGAAAAAGCTGGATACAGACCTTGCATCCTATGAGAACGCAGAGTTCCATTACGAGCTTACCTGTTCTACCATAGACGCGGAGCTTGAAGAGAAGCAGTCTGCATACGATACCGCAAAGGAAAACCTCAGCATATTTGAAGAGCAGCTTTCCGACGGCTATATCCGTGCCGGGCAGGACGGCACCATCTATTCTCTCAGCGGTCAGGCAGGCAGGAGCATCGATTCGGGCTCACCCTTTGTGTACTACGTTGACCGCAGCGATCTTACAGTCACAGTCGAACTCGATCAGTATGATGTTACTCAGATCGGTATAGGCGATTCGGTCATCATATATTCATCCGAAACGGGAATGACCAACGGAAAGATCACCGCGATCTCCGCAGGTGAATCCACCAGCCTTGCCGATGTAAAGTTCAACGTTACTGTTGCAGCCGAGGACAATTCAAAACTCTACAGAGGTCAGTCGGTGAACATCTATTTCAATTATTCTGTACAGAACAGCGGCAGCCTGAAAGATTTCAGCGGCAGCGGTAACGGCAGTGAGGACAGTCAGCGTACCCGTCCGAGCAATATGCCCGAAGGCTTTGATCCTTCAAATATTCCTTCCGGTATGCCGGATGGGTTCGATCCGTCCAATATGCCGAGCTTCGGCGGAAGAAAAGGAGAATAACGTATGAAAAAGATCATAGCGTGCATAGCTGCAATTATTATAGTCGGCGGAACCGCACTCGGAGTGTTCATCTATAAAAACTCAGACAAGACCGAGGAAGTAACGGCAGCCAAGCAGGTAGTCGTTTCAAGAGGCAATGTCACGGCAGGCATTACAGAAAGCGCCGCCGTAAGCGTGGAGTCTCTCGAACAGACATTTGACCTTTCCCTCACATCCACCAGCGTGTCCGCATCAGTCGAGAGCAGCGGAGGCGGTTCGGGATTTTCGGGTGCCTCACCCGCAGGAATGAGCATGGGCGGTATGGGCGGCTCGGGCGGAAGCAGCAAGAGCAGGAGCGGAAGTTCAAGCATGGGTTCGACCAGCGTGTCCACCAAGTCGGAAGCATCCTCAGTCGAGCTGGTAGTCGATAAAGTCCTCGTTACCGAAGGTCAGACCGTTAACAAGGGCGATACCCTTATGACGATCACTCAGGAAAGCATCGACAGTGCAAGAGCACTTCTCACCAAAGCAGTTCAGGATGCTGAACTCGCTTTGAAGCAGGCTCAGATCGAAGAATCGGAGACTAAGCTCTCCGCCCGGTACGAATACGATACCCGTATCGCAGAGGGCAAGAATGCTCAGAAGGTATATAATGCCGCACTTGATGAGATAGCTCAGAATATAGCGAGCCTTAAAAGCCAGATCAGCGATCTGAATACGCAGATTGCTTCCTCAACAGATGACAAGCAGACCTCTCAGCTTAAAACCCAGCTTGAATCTCTTAAATCTCAGCTCTCATCCGCTGAGGGTTCGCGCTCGGCTGATGAACTCGCCGCCAAGCAGACCTACGAAGAGACCGTTATGTATTACGAGAATGCACAGGATCTCTACAACGTTGCGGTAAGCGGAGTGGGTTCTTCTTCCGAGGATGCCCAGGAAGCCGTGGATACAGCAAAGGCTGATCTTGAAGCTTTCGAGGAGTATATCAAGGACGGCAGCATCCTTTCCGAGTACAGCGGCACAGTTACGGGAGTGGGATACAAGTCCGGCGATACCCTCAGCAGAGATACTGCTGTTGCTTCATTTGCCGATGCCGAGAGCATAACCGTAACCGTTAATGTGACCGAGGACGATATCGCAGCAGTGAACATCGGTGATAATGTTGACATCAGCTTCCTTGCTTATCCCGATCAGGTCTTTGAGGGTTATGTCTCCGAGATAGGCTCGTCTTCCTCAAGCGGTAAGTCATCCACAGTAAGCTATCCCGTGACCGTTGTTATAACCACAGTTCCCGAGAAGATCCTTTCGGGCATGACAGCCAACGTGACTTTTATCTCCAAGAAGGTCAAGGATGTTCTCTGTGTATCCAATAAGGCAGTTATCACTGAAGGTGCGGACAGCTATGTCCTCCGTCAGAACTCGGACGGCACAGAGGAAAAAATAAGGGTGAATGTCGGCTTCTCCAACGGTAAGATCGCTGAGATCGACGGCGTTTCAGAAGGCGATACACTGCTTATCAAAGGCAAGGTGTGATGATATGCGTTTTTCCGAGATACTTAATCTTGTAAGGATAAACCTTATACAGAACAAATTCAAAGTGCTGCTGACATCTATCGGCATCATCGTGGGCGCAGCTACGATAGTCTGCGTTATAGCTATCGGCAAGGGCGGTCAGGCTGATGTTGCAGACCAGTTCAGAAACCTCAATGCAGGAGCACTGGATATCAGCTATGAGCAGGCTGAAAGCAGTCAGGGATTCTCCTTCGGAGGCGGCTCTTTTCCGGGCTTTTCGGGAGGCGGAAGTATGCCGGGTTTCTCGGGCGGAGGAAGCCAGCCTTCCTTCACTCAGACCTCCAATACAGAGCGTTCTTCCTCCGGCAGCAGCAGACGTTCATCAAGAAGCAGCGGTGAAGGTTCAATGCCAAGCTTCGGAGGAGGTTCAATGCCCGGCTTCGGAGATATGTTCGGCGGAAACGGCAATACCGGGAACCGTGAGAAGATCACACTCTCCACCGATGATATGGACGATATAACCGCTTCTGTGCCGGGTCTCAGCGAGTCAACGATAACCTATACCACCAAGCAGAATATATACGGCGGCAATATCGAAGAATCGGAATCCTATACTATCGCAGGCACTCTTTCGGATTATGCTTCTCTCAGTAATCTCTCCATGCTTTTCGGCGACTATCTCTCCGATGCGGATAACGAGAACAGAACAAAGGTCTGTGTGCTGGGATACAGCGCGGCTAAGTCTATCTTCGGCAGCACAGAGGAAGCCTATGACAGCATAGTCTATATAGATGACCGTCCCTATACAGTAGGCGGTGTCCTTGCGGAGCAGGGCGCAGTCGAAGCTGGCATCAGTGCCGACGACGCTATCTTCATCCCTTATGCTACAGGTATCAAGTACCTTACGGGCAGCGACATCAGCCCCACAATCACGGTTATCGCAGAGGACGTTGACAATATAGACGCCGTGGCAGAAAACGTCAGGGAAGTTCTCGCAGTCAACTATCCCAACGCAGAGTTCACTATCTCCGATGCAGGCAGCAAGATGGAGGCAGCCAACAAGTCCAACAGGACCCTCACCCTGATGCTCATAGCTATGGCTTCCATAGTATTCATAATCGGCGGTATAGGCATCATGAACGTACTGTTCGTATCGGTCAAGGAACGTACACAGGAGATAGGCATACTCAAAGCTATCGGAGGTTCCCGCAAGGACATCCTTCTTGAATTCATACTTGAAGCTTGCTGCATCAGTCTTATAGGCGGTATCATAGGTGTAGGTTTAAGTTTTGCAGTAAGTCCAGTGATCTCGGGATTCAGCATCCGTATGGAGATGTCTGTGTCGGGAGCTTTCCTCGCCCTCGGATTTTCTCTTGTTACAGGAACGGTTTTCGGGTTCTATCCCGCATGGAAAGCATCAAGGCTGGTGCCTGTTGAGGCGCTTGCAAGTGAATGATCGTAAAGGAGAGGATACCGATGAAGATAAAAAGGCTCATCGCAGGGGTGATGGCATCAGTTATGGTGTTTTCCCTCGTCTCCTGCGGTAATAAAGAAGATTCGGGCGATGACGGCTGCATCTACGGTAAGGTAGATTCTGTCAGCGGCAACGATATCGTGCTGCTGGTTGCCGAATACAGCAGCAAAGCTTCATCCGATGAGAGCGGTGAAGACTCCGCGAAGGCTTCTGACAGTTCGGGAAGCGGCAAGTCGGGCAGAACAAGACCTCAGAACGGTGAGATGCCGGAAGGCTTTGACCCGAGCCAGTTCAGGAGCAGGAGCAAAGACAGCTCCGACAGCAAGAGCGATGACAGTTCGGGAAGCAGCAAGTCCGGCAGAACAAGACCTCAGAACGGAGAGATGCCGGAGGACTTTGACCCGAGCCGGTTCGGCGGAGATATGCCGGAAGGCTTTGACCCGAGTCAGTTCAGGAGCAGGAGCAAAGACAGTTCCGACAGCAAGAGCGATGACAGTTCGGGAAGCAGCAAGTCCGGCAGAACAAGACCTCAGAACGGAGAGATGCCCGAGGACTTTGACCCGAGCCGGTTCGGCGGAGATATGCCCGAGGGTTTCAGCAGATCGGGCAGCAGCAAACAGACTGTAACAGCAGGCGATAACATCTACACCCTTACAGGCGAACAGAAAGAGCTGCGTATCCCCGTGGGTGTGACTGTGACCACAAGCAAGGGTGTCAAAACGAACTTCGATGCCCTGTCAAAAGGCGACATAATCAAATGCCGCATCGAAAAAGACTCGGACGGTAACGAAACCGTCACGGAAGTATGGATAATGGAGCAGTGAGCGATCATGATGACAGAACAGATCATATCAATGAAAAATGTCTGCAAGAGCTATAAAATGGGCTCGGAGCAGCTGAACGTCCTCAAGAGCATCGACTTCTCTGTCGAAAGAGGTGAGTTCGCCGCCATACTCGGACCTTCGGGATCGGGCAAGTCCACACTGATGAATATCATCGGCTGTATGGATACCCTCGACAGCGGTTCCTACTCGCTGAACGGGATAAACATCCATGAGACCAAGGAGAAGGAGCTTGTAAAGATACGCAACCGCGAGATCGGCTTCATATTTCAGAATTATCATCTGATACCTACCTATAACGTTATGCAGAATATCATCATGCCTCTGCTTATGAGAGGTGAGGACAGAAAGACCGCTGAGCATGAATGCAGGGAGATCGTGGATATGCTGGGTCTTTCGGATCGACTGAAACATAAACCCTCCGAGCTTTCGGGCGGTCAGCGTCAGAGAGTCGCCATAGCAAGAGCACTGTGCAGTAAACCGTCTCTGCTTCTTGCCGATGAGCCTACAGGTGCACTCGATCAGCAGAGCGGTACCGAAGTTCTCCGCCTTTTCACCAAGCTCCATGAGATGGGCAATACCATCGTAATGATAACCCACGATATGAACGTTGCAAAATGGGCACAGAGAACAGTCAACATCGTGGACGGCAAGATAAGTCAGTAAGGAAAGTATGGAATATATATAAAGAAAAAACTCCCTTCGGGGAGTTTTTCCGTTGTATCACTTCTGCTGTGAGTATTCCTTGTCCCTGAATACCGCGACTGTGCCCTCTTTAAAGACGATCTCCTCGTATCGGCTGCTGCGGTAGTCATCGGCGGAGTATTCGTCCGTACCGTATCTCAGGTCAAGGACGTAGTATTCAGCCTGCTTGCCTGTGTTCTCAAGCTCGTAGACTTCATCACGCTGCGAAAGCGTAGGCACCAGGAAAGTCGAGCAGGCAACGCTGGCATCATCGGGGATGACCGAGCAGGCGTTTTCGATGGCTTCGCGTTCTTCGTATGAATCTGCGTATGACTGAAAGTAGTCGAGCCTTTCACTGTATATGCCGAAGAATATTATCACCGAGCTGAATGCCGAGAACAGCATCAGCTTTGGCGCTTTGAGTTCGGACATATTGACCGCCGCAAGATATATCAGCAGAGCACCGCTTCCGAAGCAGTACTGATAGTTTATGTTGTACTGCCACTGGTAGTCGGTCATAAGGTTAAGCAGCAGGAAAGGGATGATAAGAACATACCGTTTCAGATCTCTCGTTATGAAGGGCAGGAATCCGAGAGGCAGCATCATCTGTAAAATGAAGATAAGCTTCTCTTCGGTGAAGCACTGTCTTATCACATAGACAGGGTTCTTTATCATCGCCGAGATCATGGTCAGAAGACTTCCGCTGTCATCGTAGATGTAGTTGTTATACCGCCTGGTCATTATCCCTTCTCCGAGACCCGACATCAGCTTCGTCACGGTGATGAAATATATCACCGTGAGTATGAGCATCAATGCATCGCATCTGCGGTTTTTGCCCGAAAGCAGGAAGTAGAGCATTATCACAGCCGCATAGACGGCAGCATCTTCCTTGACAGCCAGCAGCAGTATCAGGAAAATGAACTTCGGCAGGGTCTTTCCCTTTTCACAGAAGTATATCAGCCACAGTATGAGAGGAGCCAGGAAATTGTTCTCGTGGATGTAATAGAAGCAGCCGCCCGCAAAACACGGGTAGAGCGACCAGATCACCGCAAAAGCACAGGATGAACGCTCCGACAGTTTGTGCTCACGGCATATGAGCATCAGGGGTATAACACCGCTTGAAACGATGAGCGCCTGCATCACCAGCAGCGTGCAGGGCGAGGGGATAAGCATATATATCGGCAGCAGCAGGTAGAATACAGGGGAGAAGTGTACGGCAAAATGACTCAGCAGATGATCGCGCTCACAGGTGGTGAGAGGCAGCCCTGTCTCTTTCATATAGTGGAACATCTGCGAGAACAGACCGAAATCGTAACAGGCTATGCGGTGGTTCAGATAGTACATACAGCAGAGCACTCCGACAAATGCCGTGAACCCGAATACAGCGAGTACCGCCGTGCCCCACTTTATCCTGCGGCTGAGCTCAAATCTTATGTCGCTCAGATCCGTCATGTGTATTATGATGCCTATCGCCGCACAGCAGCCGACAGCGAAAAGAAAATCACCGTGTCTTGATACTCCCAGCAGGGCATAGGTCAGCGCCGAACCGAGCAGTATCACCTTTATGAGCTTCCTGTTCCTTACGGTGCAGAGACAGCCCCACAGCACCAGCGTTATCAGCGTGAATAGGGCAAGGTTCGTGTCCTTGAAGAACTGCTTGCTCCGGATGTCGCTGTGAGCTGTAACTATAAAACCCGATGATACGATCAGCCAAGAGATCAGCAGCCTTGAAAGCATATCCGATGGCCTGATATCCCCGAAAAGGGCAGTCAGCCGCCCCTTTGTATTGTTAGGCTCCATGCCTTCCTCCTTGCAATATGTAAAATAATGGTATGAGTGTGCGATTTGTCCAAAATTTGAATGTTTATAATTACTTTTGTATATAATATCACATACAAAAGCAGATGTCAATACAGATGAAAGCCTCCTACATATAGGGGTCAAAGTAACAAAATAAGACAAAAAAATACAATATTTCCCCATTGTATTGATAAATGTTACAATGATGAGCGTAAACAGTTGACATATATTCCTCGGTGCTGTATAATAATAAAGATAGTATGAGATATTATGTCAAATAGCGTCTGCTGTGTCGTCGGCAGAGCGTATATGATTCAGATAGACAGATCGGAGAACGATGATAATGGAGAAACGTGTAATAAGCTTCAGCCCGCCCGATATAAGCGAGCTTGAGATCGCTGAAGTCACAGAGGCTCTGCGTTCAGGCTGGATAACAACAGGCCCGAGGACCAAACTCCTTGAGCGCAGGCTTGCGGCTTATGTGGAAACAGGCAAAACAGATATAGATTGCAATGCACCGGAGAATGTTGAAAAATACAGCAACAGAGTAGTCTGTCTCAACTCGGCTACCGCTGCCGAGGAACTCAATCTCCGTATGTACGGCGTCGGCGCAGGCGATGAGGTCATCGTGCCCGCTTACAGCTATACCGCATCCGCTTCGTCGGTGATCCACTGCGGAGCCAAAGTGGTTTTTGTCGATATCAGCAAGGACGGAGACCCCGAAAACGGTATGCCGACTTTTGACCTCGAAAAACTCGAGGCCGCTTTTACCGAGAAGACCAAGGCTGTTGTCCCCGTGGATATCGGCGGTATCGTCTGTGATTATGAAAAGATATTTGAGATCGTCGAGAAGAAAAAGCATCTCTTTAAACCTGTCGAGCCCGACGGTACACCCCTGGGCAACCTCGCTTCGCGCCTGCAGCATTCTCTCGGCAGAGTGGCTGTAGTTGCCGATTCTGCCCATTCTCTCGGCGCATCCCGTGTGATCGGCGGAGTGAAAAAGTATTGCGGAGCTATCGGCGATTTCACATCCTTCTCTTTCCATGCGGTCAAGAATTTCACTACCGCAGAAGGCGGCGCTTCCGTCTGGAGAGACTTTGAAGGCGTTGATAACAGCGAGATCTACCATATGTTCCAGCTGCTGTCTCTCCACGGACAGAATAAGGACGCTCTCGCAAAGGCTCAGGTGGGTTCCTGGGAGTACGATATCATCGGACCCTGGTTCAAGTGCAATATGACCGATATCATGGCGGCTATGGGCCTCAGACAGCTTGACAGATATCCTTCGCTCCTCAGAAGACGTGCCGAGATCATCGGGAGGTATGACAGTGTCTGCGATGAACTGGGTATAAAACATATGATCCACCACGTCAACGGTATGGACAGCTCAAACCATCTCTATCTTATCCGCATTCCCGGTATCGACCCCGATATCCGCAACAGCATCATTGTCCGCCTCGCCGAGGAAGGCATCACCGCAAATGTGCATTATAAACCTATGCCGATGATGACCGCCTATAAGGATCTCGGCTGGGATATCAAGGATTTCCCCAACAGCTATGACTACTACAGCAACTTAATTACGCTGCCGTTACATACGCTTTTGTCTGATGAGGACGTGGATTATGTCTGTGAAGTCCTCAAAGCTGTTGTGAAAGAAGTAACGGGGAAGTAATATGATAAGAAAATGGGAAGACCTCCCGAAGGCCATGAGAACAGCGGAGCTCAGACCTTATTACGATGCACTGTGCGGAAAACGCGGCCAGCTTGCTGCCAAACGTGCCTTTGATGTCGCTTTTGCAGTCATCCTGCTCGTGCTCTGCGCCCTGCCGATGGCAGTTATTGCAGTGCTGATAAAACTCGATTCAAAAGGTCCTGTCTTTTACAGACAGGAAAGAGTTACAGCCTATGGCAGACATTTCCGTATCCATAAGTTCAGAACTATGGTCTCGGATGCCGATAAGATAGGCACCGCAGTCACTGTAGGTAATGACAGCAGGATCACCCGCGTCGGCTCAAAGCTCAGAGGGCTCCGTATCGATGAGCTCCCTCAGCTGATAGACGTTATCAAGGGCGATATGTCATTCGTGGGTACACGCCCCGAAGCAGTGAAATATGTGAAAAAGTATAAGCGTGAGTATCTCGCAACTCTGTTCCTGCCCGCAGGTATCACCAGCGAGGCTTCGATCAGGTATAAGGATGAGGACAGGCTCCTCGATGCCGCTTCGGATGTGGATAAGGTCTATGTTGAAGACGTGCTGCCCGAAAAAATGAAGTGGAACCTCAGAAGTGTGAGAGAATTCAGCTTCGGTAAGGATATCCTTACCATGTTAAGGACGCTGCGTGCTGTGCTCGGCAAAGAGTACAGATAATGCCGCTTGTCCGATAAATTCGTCGGCGGAATGCCGATCAGGATTAGGAGAATCAAAGTATGGAAGGCTGGACAGAACCAAAGCGCAGGGAACTTGATTTCAAACAGTGCCTGCTCTATCTGCTCGATCATCTGATCCTTGCGATCGTTGTCGGCGTTGTCTGCGCAGCAGCACTCGCTGCATTCGGAAGCTCAAGATCCGTTAAGACCGATGATCCCAAGAAAACCTATGATAATGTAGTCGCTGTGAACAGGAGCGCTTACTATCCCGTTGCCGGACAGACTCTCCTCAATACAGAAAAAGCAAAGATCAACGGCACTTGTATCGTCAGAAGCGAAATATATACGGATTTCAGCTTCCGTAATATTGAGGGCAGTACCAATGCCGACTACAATACTCTTATCTATCGCTTCCAGCAGGATTCGATGATAAGATTCGTCAGCGATAAGACACTGGCTGATATCGTCCGTCAGATCAACTCGAAAAGATATTCCGCAGGTCAGAATTCCGTAACCGTGGAAACACTCCGCTGGCAGATAAATGCCTATTATTCAGGCGTGAATGTGCTTCAGTTCTCCGTTACCGATATCGATACACAGAGAGCTCTCGATATCGCAGGACTGCTCAATGACGCTTTCCTTGAGGAAGTCAGAAACTATGAACCCATAGAATCAGCTGAGGTAATTGAACAGCCTGCCGTTTTCTTTGACAATACTTCTGTTTCGTCAAAAACAACGGTGAGCCTCACCGCACTCGTAAAATACGGCATTGTCGGCGGAGCACTCGGCGTTATGCTCGTGTTCGGCGTGCTTATTGTCCTGTTTATCGTAAAGGATAATGTCCGTACCCTCAGAGACCTCGATTACCTGGATCTCGGACTCTACGGCAGGATCCCCAAAAAACAGAGCCTCAGAGATCCCGAGTATAAGAGGATCGCTTACAATCTCATACTTGAAAACAGTTCCGAGAAAATACTCTTCGTCCCCGTCGATAAGAGAACAGGTGTAGACGAGCTGGCAGACAGAGTCTCTGCCGAGCTTTCGGCTCATAAGAACAGCTCCGAGATCATCAGGGCTGAGAATGTCAGAAGCTCCCCCGAAGCATTGCTCACAGCTGCTTCTGCCGACGGTATCGTCCTCGTTGCCACCTGCGGCGCTTCCGCTATGGCGGATGTGGAGTATTCAAAGGCAGAAATGAGCAGGACGGGCAAGGAGATCCGCGGCGTCATTCTCGTTGGCTGCAAACACTCCTGACCGTTTTTGCATTGAAAGACCATTGATAGCTCAATGGTCTTTCGTGCTGTATTGAATAGTCTCCAAACTGCGGTTTTATGCGCGTTTTTGCGGCGTTCGTGTATTTTGTCAGAATTTATTGCAAATATATATCTATAACAGCAAATATGCTGAAAAACACCCCTCGCGGTTGACATCAATTACGAAATTTGGTATAATAACCATTGTAAAATAGTGTTTCTGTGCGTTCTGTCTGAGGAACGTATCTTGCAGGAAGGTGCAATATGAATATTCTGTATATAGAGCATTATGCCGGAAGCCCAGAGATGGGTATGGAGTTCAGACCCTATTACCTCGCAAAAGAATGGGTGAAGATGGGGCATAATGTCAGGATCGTTGCGGGTGACTATTCTCACCTGAGAATAAAGAACCCCAAAGTGAAAAAGGATTTCCAGACCAATACAATCGACGGCATAAAATATACATGGCTCAGAACAGGCGAGTATGAGGGCAACGGCGTGAAACGTGCTGTGACAATGTTCAGGTTCGTTGAGAAGCTCAGGTATCACGCAAAAGGCCTCGCAAGAGCATGGAAGCCCGATGTCATCATCGCTTCCTCAACTTACCCCCTCGATACCTACGCCGCTCAGAAGATCGCTAAGTATTCACACGCAAAATATATCCACGAAGTCCACGATATGTGGCCTATCACCCTCATTGAACTGGGCGGTATGAAAAAGAACCACCCCTTCGTCATGATGATCCAGCAGGCGGAAAACAGCTTCTGCAAAAATGCTGACTGCGTTGTCTCTCTGCTGTGCGCCGCAAAGGACTATTTCATCAGCCACGGTATGGATCCCCGTAAGTTCAAGACCGTTATGAACGGCATCGTTGAGGATGAGTGGAAGGATCCCGAACCGCTGCCCGAAGAACATCAGAAACTGCTGGATGACCTTCACGCTCAGGGCAAGTTCGTTATCTGCTTCTTCGGAAGCGTCAATAAGTCCTATGCCATAGAGCATCTTATGGAAGCTATGGAGAGATCGGGCAGGGAGGATACAGCTTTCGTTATCGTCGGTGAGGGTAATCAGAAAGAAGAACTGATGGCTAAGAATACAAAGAACGTGTTCTTCCTTCCCAAGATAAACAAGACCGCTATCCCTACACTGACGGATAATATCGACTGCTGCTATGTGGGCGCCCTGAAGAACGATATGTTCAGATTCGGCATCTGTATGAATAAGCTGTTCGATTCGATGATGTCGGGCAAGCCCATACTCTATGCTGTCGATGCTCCCAATAACTTCATTACAGATTATAACTGCGGCGTGTCCGTTAAAGCGGAAGACCCCGATGCCCTTGCAGAGGGTATAGACAAGCTTCTCTCGATGAGCGAAGAAGAAAGAAAACAGCTCGGTGATAACGGGCGCAAAGCTGTGCTCGAAAACTTCACCTATAAAAAACTTGCAGAGAAGTTTGCTGAGTATTTTTGATTTAAGGAGCGATGAAACAAAATGAAGATCGTTACTGTGGTAGGCGCAAGACCCCAGTTCATCAAGGCTGCCGTCGTGTCCCACTGCCTCAGAAAAAATCATACCGAGATTCTCGTCCATACAGGACAGCATTTTGATTATAATATGTCGGAGCAGTTCTTTGAAGAACTCTCTATCCCGAAACCCGACTACAACCTCGGCATTTCGGGCGGTACCCACGCCCAGATGACAGGAAAAATGATGATCGCCATAGAGGAAGTCCTTATGAAGGAAAAACCCGACTGGCTCCTCGTCTACGGAGATACGAATTCAACTCTTGCAGCCGCACTCTCGGCAGCAAAGCTGCATATCCCCATCTGCCACGTTGAGGCAGGCGCAAGAACCCATTGCATGACCAACCCCGAAGAACTCAACCGCATCTGTACAGACCACGTTTCTTCGCTGCTGCTTGCAAGTACCGAGAGCGGCCTTGTTTCAATGGCTGCCGAGGGTCTTGCCGACAGAGGCGTTATGGTGGGCGATCCTATGTTTGACGCTTTTGTCGAGTACAGCAGGATCAGGGATCCCGAAGATGTTGAACTCACGCTCCTCAGCGGAGGCAAGAAAAAACTCCCCGGGAAGTTCTATTACCTCACCTGCCACAGAGAAGAAAACACCAATGATGATAAGGATCTCCTTGAGATACTGGGCGCTATGGAAAGCCTCGATGCACCTACGGTCTATCCCGTGCATCCGAGAAATAAGGCAAGAGCACTGAGACTTCAGGAGCAGTACGGCTTCAGGAACCTCATCCTCTGCGAGCCTGTGGGATATCTCGACAGCGTGTGCCTCGTGAACAACGCCGAGAAGATCGTTACCGATTCGGGCGGATTGCAGAGAGAAGCCTTCTTTGCAGGAAAGAAATGCGTTACCGTTCTTGACTTCGTTGTTTGGCCCGAAACTATGGTCGAAGCACGCAACGAGCTGGCAAGACCCGTAGCTTCCGATATACTTGACAAGCTCTCTCACGAGCAGAAGATCGACCCCGATTATCAGCCTTTCGGTGACGGACATTCTGCCGATAAGATAGTTTCCGAACTGGAAAAAGAATTTGCACGGAGGAATAATAAATGAAATACGCTCTGATCGGCTGCGGCCGTATCGCCGTGAACCATGTAAAAGCAGTTGTCAATAACGGACTCGAATTCGTTGCTGCCTGCGACCTCGTACCTGAGAATATCGACATCCTTTTCGATAAGACGAATTATGCCGACAGAGACAAGGTGCTGAGATATACAGACTATAAAAAACTCGTTGACGAGCACCCCGAGATCGAACTCGTCGCTATCGCTACTTCCAGCGGCGACCATGCCAAGATCGCCCTCTATTGTATCGACCACGGTATCAATGTCATCATCGAAAAGCCAATGGCTATGTCTATGGCTGATGCCGAGGAGATCATCAGACGCAGCGAGGCAAAGGGCGTAAAGGTCTCCGCCTGCCACCAGAACAGATTCAATATCGCTGTTCAGAAGATGCGCAAGGCTCTGGAATCGGGACGTTTCGGAAAACTCTCCCACGGAAGTATCCACGTCCGCTGGAACAGAAATAAGGATTACTACGATCAGGCTCCCTGGAGAGGTACCTGGGCTGAGGACGGCGGCTGCCTGATGAATCAGTGCATCCACGGCATTGACCTCCTCCGCTGGATGATGGGCAACGAAGTCGTAAGCGTGTACGGCGTGACCCGTCAGCAGCAGCACCCCTACCTTGAAGCCGAGGATATCGGCATGGCTGTAGTTACCTTCAAGAACGGAGCTGTAGCTACCATAGAGGGTACCACAAATGTGTATCCCAAGAACCTCGAAGAAACTCTCTACCTCTTCGGAGAGAAGGGTACCGTCAAGCTCGGCGGTAAGTCCACAAACAATATCGATGTGTGGGATTTCTCTGACGAGACAGAGGCAGATCAGCAGAACAAGGGCCTCGAAGAAGCTACCAGCAACGTCTACGGCAACGGCCATACAAGCCTTTACGCAGATGTTATGGACGCTATAAAGAATAACAGAAAGCCTTACGTTGACGCAGTTGCAGGCAGAAATGCACTGGAAATGATCCTCTCGATCTATAAGAGCGTAAAAACAGGTCAGCCCGTGATACTGCCTCTTGAAAACTTCGCAAGCACTGATATGATCGGAGAGTTTGACAATGGCTGATTATTTCGTACATGAAAGCTCGTATATAGACGAAGGCGTTACCATCGGTAAGGGCACTAAGATATGGCACTTCTGCCACATACAGAAAGGTGCCGTCATCGGCGAGAACTGCTCCTTCGGACAGAACGTAAATGTGTCAAATAACGTCAAGGTCGGCAACGGTGTAAAGGTGCAGAACAATGTCTCTCTGTATGAGGGCGTTGAACTCGAGGATTACGTGTTCTGCGGACCCTCCTGCGTCTTCACCAATGACCTTACTCCCAGAGCACAGTACCCCAAGGGCCATGCAGGCTATAAGAAGACCGTGGTAAGAAACAATGCTACCATCGGCGCAAATGCAACGGTGGTCTGCGGCCATGAACTGGGCGAATACTGCACTATCGCCGCAGGAGCCGTCGTCACAAAGAATGTCCCTGCCCATGCACTTATGGCAGGCGTTCCCGCAAGACAGATCGGCTGGACCTGCGAGTGCGGACAGGTGCTCGGCAAAGACCTTGTCTGCCCCGACTGCGGCAGAAAATATGAAAGAAATGCAGATACTATCACTGAGGTGAAATAATAAATGGAATTCCGTGATCTGAAACATCAGTACAGCGTACTGAAAGAAGCTATAGACAAGGGCATCAATGAGGTCTGCTCAACTGCCCATTATATCTCAGGACCGCAAGTGTCGGAACTTGAAAAACAGCTTGCAGAGTATGTGGGCGTTAAGCACTGCATCACCTGCGCAAACGGTACCGACGCTATCACCCTCGCACTTAAAGTATGGGGCATCGGTGAGGGCGATGTGGTTTTCGTTCCCGACTTCACCTTCTTCTCCACAGGCGAGTGTCCTGCCGCCGAAGGTGCAACACCCGTGTTCGTTGATGTCGATGAGCGCACATTCAATATCGACCCCGATAAGCTCGAAAAGGCAATAATCAAGGTGAAGAATGACGGCAGATATACCCCCAGAGCAGTCGCCGCTGTTGACCTCTTCGGTCAGCCTGCCGACTATGACAGGATCAGAGAGATCTGTAAGAAATATGACCTCCTGCTCCTCGAAGACGGCGCACAGGGATTCGGCGGCTCAATAAACGGAAAGATGGCATGCTCCTTCGGAGATATCTCCACTACCAGCTTCTTCCCCGCAAAGCCCCTGGGCTGCTACGGCGACGGCGGTGCGATATTTACTGATAACGACGACTGGGCATCGCTTCTCAGAAGCCTCGCCGTTCACGGAAAGAACGCAGAGAATAAGTATGATAATATCCGCCTGGGTATGAACAGCAGACTCGATACAGTCCAGGCAGCGATCCTTGAAGTCAAGCTCAGAGCATTCAGAGAGTACGAACTTGACGATGTCAACAAGGCGGCTCAGATGTATAACAAGGCTCTTGAAGATATAAACCTTGTCCTGCCCCTCGTTAAGGATAACTTCGTAAGCTCCTGGGCGCAGTACACAGTTCAGCTCCCCGAGGGTACAGACAGGAACGCAGTTCAGGCTAAGCTCAAAGAGCAGGGGATACCTTCAATGGTCTACTATATGAAGCCTATGCACACCCAGGGCGCTTTCGCAGGAACTTACAGCACCGAGGCCGACTGCCCCGTCACCGAAAAGCTCTGCAAGACGGTGCTCAGTCTGCCGATGCACCCCTATCTCACACAGGAAGATGTAAACAAGATCGCAGATGCGCTCAGAAACGCTCTGTAAAATATCAGAATCGAGGAATACAAAATGGAATTTAACAACATCTATTCGGGACTTATCAGCGGTAAGGAAAAGCTCGCTCTCGTGGGACTCGGCTATGTAGGTATGCCTATCGCAGTCGAGTTTGCAAAGCATATCAAGGTAATAGGCTTCGATATCAACGAGAAGCGCGTAAACGAGTACAAGAACGGTATCGATGCTACCAATGAGGTGGGCGAAGCTATCAAGAATACTACCGTTGACTTCACCGCAGACCCCACAAGACTCAAAGAGGCTAAGTTCATCGTTGTTGCTGTGCCTACACCTGTAAATGACGATAACAGCCCCGATCTCAGACCCGTTGAGGGCGCATCGAGAACAGTGGGTCAGAATATCGCCCCCGGAACGATCGTTGTGTTTGAATCTACCGTATATCCCGGCGTTACCGAGGATATCTGCATCCCGATCATCGAGAAGGAGTCGGGACTGAAGTGCGGCGTTGACTGGAAGATCGGCTACAGCCCCGAACGTATCAACCCCGGTGACAGAGTTCACACCCTTACCTCTATCCGTAAGGTTGTTTCCGGTATGGATGATGAGTCCGCCAAGGAGATCAAGAAGGTCTACGATATCGTCATCAAGGCCGGTACCTTCATGGTGTCCAACATCAAGACAGCCGAGGCTGTAAAGGTAGTCGAGAACAGCCAGAGAGATATCAATATCGCATTCATGAACGAGATCGCTATCATCTGCGATAAGCTCAAGATAGATACCGCCGAGGTCCTCGACGGCATGAACACCAAGTGGAACGCCCTCGGCTTCAAGCCGGGTCTTGTAGGCGGTCACTGCATCGGTGTAGACCCCTACTACCTCACCAACGTTTCCGAGAAGCTCGGCTATCACAGCCAGATCATCTTAAACGGCAGACAGGTAAATGACTCTATGGGCGCTTTCGTAGCCGATGCCGCTATCAAGGAGATGATCGAGGCAGGTATGGCTCCCAAGAAGGCTACAGTCGTTATCATGGGACTTACCTTCAAGGAGAACTGCCCCGATACCAGAAACAGCAAGGTAGTCGATATCATCAACAGACTCAAGGAGTATGACATCCATCCCGTTGTTACCGACCCCTGGGCTGATGTTGACGTTGCAAGACATGAGTATGAAGTGGAGCTTACTCCCTTTGAGAATATCCCCAAGGCTGACTGCGTGATCGTTGCTGTCGGTCACAACGAGTTCAGATCCATGTCTATGATGCAGATCAAGGAACTCTTCAAGTCCGAACTTCCCGATGAGGAGAAAGTCCTTGTGGATGTCAAGAGCCTCTACAGAATGGACGAGCTCAAAGCAAGCGGTATGAGATTCTGGAGACTGTGATCTCACAAGCAACAATATAATAGTAACATTACGTACAGGTCAAGTATTATGGCGCACCTATAAGCCCATCCTTATTTGACCTGTATCTTGGATTTTGGTGGTGAGTAAAAAATGATCGCGCTGCGCATATTGATAACCGTAGGTGTGTTCCTGCTGTCAACTTTTCTGTTCAAGAAAGCCGCAGGCACCCTCAAGCTTACCAAGCTGAATATGATAAGCACGATCTATTATTATATTCTCGCCTTCAGCCTGATAGGCGGCTCACTCGTCTTTATAGGTATGCGTGAGCATTATCTCATCATAAAGGTCAAACAGGAGAGCAGCTTCGATCTTGCCTACTTCTGCCTCGCCTACTGCGTCATAGCATTTCCGCTGACGCTGCTGGTGATGAAAAAGATAATAGGCAGCTTCGGCAGAAAAGGCGATACAGCCTATTTTATTGAAAGCAGCATAGACATAAACAGCAATATGGTCAGGATACAGGGGTTCGTCCTTATTCTTATCTGTATCAGTACCGCTGCGACCGCATACGTTTTCTCACGCCTCGGATATATCCCCGTAGTGTCGATGTTCACGGGCGGAAATGTCAGTCAGCTGCGTCAGAGCGGCAACAGGTTCTTTCAGGGCAACCAGTATATCAAGAATATCTTTATGACCCTGCTGACACCCTTTGTCTCCTATCTGTGCTATATCTATTGCAGAATAACACGCACCAAAGCCTGGACAGTCATGTTCATCTATACGGCTTTGCTGAGCGTGGCGGTGCTGACATATGACTTCTCCAAGTCCCCGATAATAACCTATCTGCTGGGACTGTATATCATCGAAGTCGCTATAGGAAACATCAGCAGCAATAAGTGGATCAGAAGGCTCATCCTCGCAGGTATGGGCATCATACTGTTCTTCTATGTCATAATGCTGGGCGCAGGAAATCAACTGTTCTCGGTGTATACGGGACCTGTCGGCAGAGTGCTGTTCACTCAGATAGCCACACTCTTCCTCCATATAGAAGCTTTCCCTGCAGCCCATGCGTTCCTGAACGGTTCAAGCTTCAATTCCTGGATGTCCTACTTTATCCCCGCAGCATCGGGCGAGAGATCGGGCAGAGTGGTCATGGAGATCTATAACGCAGCAGGTATCAAGGAAGGTACCGCAGGCGTTATGAATACTATCTTCATCGGTGAGGCTTATGCAAACTTCGGTATAACAGGTGTCCTTATCGCTCCCGTGATATTCGGTATCGTGATCGGTTTCTTCGCCTATTTTCTCCCGGCTGTCAGAAAGACCCCTGCGACACTTCTGCTGTATGCTCAGCTAACACTGACGTTTACCATGATAGTCGAGGGCGGATTTGTGGATATATTCTATTCATTTACGGTGATCTGCTATATCATCCTTATCTTCATGATATGCTTCGCCACCGGCCTTTCCGATCAGGACTGCAAGACTTCTCTGAGAAAGACAAGGCTGATGAGGCTCAACAGAATGAGAGCAGATGCGGGTAAAGCATCTGTACGAAAGTGAAATAACTATGCGAGAAAAACTTAAAAGCCTGTTCAGAGACGGATTCTTCCATATACTGGGATCATCGTTTGTGAACAAGTGTATAGCATTTTTGACAAATATAGTCCTGATGAGGATAATGAGCAAAAGCGACTTCGGTGTCTTTACCGGCGCCTTCAACGCTTTCTATATCATATTCCTCTTTTCGGGCCTCGGCATTACAAGCGGTATGCTTTATTTCTGCTCCAGGGATATCGGCAAGGAAGAAAAAGCATCCTATTACAGATATTCCTTCCGCTTCGGACTGATGACCGAGATCTTCCTCTCAGCGGCACTCGTAGTGTACGGCGCTGTAGGCTATGTGGGCATAGAGGAGACACGAAAGTATATCATCATGCTTGCAGGTATGCCTTTCGTGACGTTTGTATATGACTATTACGCCATCGTCCTGCGTGCCGAAAAGAGCAATATCAAGTATTCAAAATATCTCAATATCAATACCGTGCTTTATCTTGTGCTCGGATGTGCAGGTGCGGCTGTCGGCGGAATAGCAGGAACTATCATTGGAAGATACCTTGCGTATATACTGACCTGTGTTGTCGGCAACCGTTACTGCAAGGATATCCTCGATGTGAAAGATGCAGACCCTCTCACCAGATCACAGATCAAAGACCTTTCAAGGTATTCGATGAAGTCGGGTGTCACCAGCGCACTCAATACTATACTCTACAGGCTCGATGTCCTTATCATCGGCTACGTTGTCGTGGATTCTTCCATCCTCGCTTCGTATAAGGCAGGCACTCAGCTCCCCGAGAACCTTAATTTCATCCCCCAGTGCGTGATGATCTACTTCCTGCCGCTGCTGATACAGAATATCTCAAATACCGAATGGATCAAGAAGAAAGTCAAGCAGATATACCTGATGGTAGGCGCGGTAAGCCTGGCTATAGGACTGTTCGTTATTGTCGCCGCACCCCTTATCGTGAAAATATTGTGGGGAGATAAGTATATTGACGCCGTTCCCTGTATGAGGATACTCTCGGTGAGCTTTATCGTCCTCTCGACTTTCAGGATCACAAGCACCAATATCCTCCTTGCCCTGAAAAGAACCGGCTTTACGATGGCAGTCAGCATCGTTACCGGCGTGTCGAATATCATCCTCGATGTGGTGCTGACTATGAAGTTCGGCTCCATAGGTGCAGCCTATGCCACACTCATTGTCACGGTCATTGCGGCGCTGATGTCATTCCCGTATGTGATCTATATCGTGTATTCGGGCAAATGCTCTTATGAATAATCAAATGAAACGGAGAACAGAGTCATGCGTATATGTTTTGTAGGCCCCTCTTCAAGCGCACATATAATCAAATGGTGCGACTGGTTCAGCAAAAGAGGACATGAGGTTCACGTTATCTCTTTTTCCGAGGATAAGATACCCTCGGCTGAGGTACACCCGATAAATATCGGCGTTGACCCCAACGGCGGAGAACTGGCAAAGATGAAGTATATGCTCACGGGCAGAAAGATCAAAAGGATCATTGACGGGATCAGACCAGATATAGTCAATGCCCACTATGCCACAAGCTACGGCGTGGCTATGGCTCTCTCCGGCGTGAAGAATTACGTCCTCTCGGTGTGGGGTTCAGATATCTACGATTTCCCCGCAAAGAGCCCTGCCCATAAGGCTCTGCTGAAATTCAGCCTCAACAGCGCAAGATATCTCTTTTCCACCAGCAAGGCTATGGCTGACGAAGCAGGGAAGTACGTTAAGCGCAGATTTTACATCACTCCCTTCGGCGTGGATATGCAGCTGTTCACCCCCGATAAGAGAACAAGGTGCGATGACGGGCTGTTCATAGCAGGTACCGTCAAGGCGCTGACGGATAAGTACGGCATTTCCTATATCCTTGAAGCCGCGGCTGAGGTCCGCAGCACAAAGGGCATTGACCTCAGGCTCAGGATAGCAGGAAAGGGCGATCATGAGGAAGAGTACCGTCAGCTTGCAGACAAGCTGGGTATTGCCGATGTCACTGAGTGGCTGGGGTTCATCCCTCAGGAGCAGGCAGCCGTTGAGTGGGCAAACATGGATGTCGCCGTAGTGCCGTCTACGCAGGAGTCATTCGGTGTGTCGGCTGTCGAGGCAGAAGCCTCGGGTACGGCTGTTATCGTCTCGGATATCCCCGGACTTATGGAAGCTACCAGACCGGGTGCAACATCTGTGGTCGTTGAAAGAATGAATCCAGGTCAGATAGCCGAGGCGCTCGCAGATCTGTATAACGATCCCGATAAGCGCAGGTCACTCGGTGAAAAGGGCAGGAGCTTTGCTCTGGAAAATTATGAGCTTGACCGCTGCTTCAAAAAGATCGAACATTACTATGACCAGATAAAGGATAAAATAAAATGAAGAAGTGTATTTTCTATCTGCCCTATGAACTCAGCGAGCACGGCATGGGCGCAAGAATGATGCGTCCGAGAAAAATGATACAGGCGTTTGAGAGCATAGGCTACAACGTGTTTGTCATACAGGGATATTCAAAACAGCGCAGACAGCTCATCCGTCAGCTGAAAGAGAATATCAGAAAAGGCGAACACTACGAGTTCATGTACACCGAGAGCAGCACCGAGCCTACTCTCCTCACTGACCCGAAACATCTCCCCACTCACCCTTTCCTCGACTTCGGGTTCTTTAAGTATCTCAAAAAGCAGGGGATAAAGATCGGGCTTTTCTACTGCGATATCTACTGGAAGTTCGATGACTACGGCAAGGATCTCTCAAAGTATAAAAGATTTGCCGCACTCAAATGCTATTCCTACGATATATCAGAGTATAAAAAATATCTCGATAAGTTTTATGTATCCTCACTCAGAATGCTCAGCCTGCTGAGATCCAAAAAGCTTAAAAGCATCCACGGTATGCTCCTTCCCGGTGCCGAGAATATCAACGCGGCACCGAAGGACTTCACAGGCCGTGACTTTTCGGAGAAGCCGCTCAGTATATTCTACGTCGGCGGTATCTCCGCACATTACCGTATAGCAAAACTCCTGTCAGCAGTTAAGGAGACCGAGAACTGCACCCTTACCCTCTGCTGCCGCGAGACAGAGTGGGAAAACGAAAAGCCTCAGCTTGAACAGTTCCTTTGTGACAGGATCACCGTCATCCACAAAAGCGGTGACGAGCTGATGCCCTATTATGAGTCAGCCGATATAGGCTCCCTCGTCTTCGAGAGATCAGTCTATATGGATATGGCGATCCCCTATAAAGCCTTCGAGTACCTCGGTCATGAGCTGCCTGTTATTGCAACCAAAGGTACAGCTATAGGTACGTTTACCGAGGAGAACGGTACAGGCTGGGTCATCGACTACGATGAGCAGAAGATATGTTCGCTTCTGAAAAATATAATAGCCGATCCGTCGCTGCTGACCCGCAAGTATGAACAGTGTAAGCAAGCTAAACGATCTAATCTCTGGGAGTGCAGAGCAAGAACAGTCGAATCGGATCTTTCTGAATGATCCCGACCCTGTAGTGCTTTTCTGAATATAACAGTCTGTCATACCCTTTGTATGATTTACTGAGGGAAACCTTTCTGAAGAAAGGTTGTCCCTCAGACTCCTTTCCAAAGACTTCTGACGCTTTTTGGTGAGGGGTACCCGCGGTAAGGGGAACGTGCAAAATGTCCGACTTTTAGCATTCTTCGGAAGAACGGGTACCCCTCACCAAAAAGAATTAAAAGTTTTAGGGAGGGGGTTTGGGGGATGACCCGTTTTCAAAAGGGTCTCCCCCAATAGAACGTACAAAGAGCAGGGTAAGCTGTTATCTGCGGGAAAGCATAACAGGAGCGGGACACTGAACAACAGTTTCGGAGGGGTGAATATGAAAAAAAGTGTGAACGGCAGAAAACACGTGAGATCATCCGGTTTCAGGTTAGCGATAACATCTGTTGTAGTCATTGCGTTCTTTGTAATTCTGATACTGTTTTACTACTCGATGCTTCACAGCGCGAAACGCGAGAGTATCATAGACAGGGGCGAGCTTAACGCAGTGAAGTCTGCACAGAGATTCGAGCTGTATCTGACTACGGGTATGGACTCTGTAAAGCTGACTACCTATACAGTTGACAACATGGTCAAAAAGGGAGCATCCCATTCCGAGATACTCGACTACATGGTGCAGGAGTCCATAAGCAGTGCCAAAGCCATTGACGAGAACTACACGGGCATCTACGGCTATATCAACGGCGAGTACTATGACGGCGAGATGTGGGAGCCTCCTGCGGATTACGATCCTGTATCCCGTCCGTGGTATACTGCTGCCGTTGCAGGCAAGGGAGAACTGGTGCTTGTTGATCCCTACCTTGACGTTGAAACGGGAAACATCACTATGACGCTTGCCAAAGCTCTCAGTGACGGACACAGCGTAGTAGCACTCGATATCATCCTGACACAGCTCCAGGCAATAACAGAAGAAGTCGCCAGGGACAACGGAGACACCATACAGATGGTGCTTGACAGTCACGGCGGTGTTGCAGCCCACTCCGATAAGGAACAGCTTGGACGAAACTATTTCAATGAGCAGGACACCATCGGTTCGGAAGTGGTAAAGAAGCTCTATTCCGGAAACGAGGACAAATACTTCGAGCTGAAATACAAGGGCAGAGAGTACATAGCATATACCGTTCCTATAGACAACGGCTGGTACAGCGTCTCGCTTATCGATGCCACCAATGCCTTCGTATCCCTGAACGTTGTGCTGATAGCTACAGTCATCGCAGTTGCCGTTACGGTAACTATCCTGCTGCTGATATTCCTCAATACCAGCCGCAAATCTGCACTGGCAGTCAAGCTGAACAACCAGCTCTCCACAGTTGCGGATATCTACGTCTTCATGTATGACCTGGATATCATCAACGACACCTACACCGAGATCCGTACCGCAGACGAGGAAACGTCCTCCAATATGGTGCAGAAGCGTCAGAATGCGCAGCAGTCCCTCTATGCGATAATGGATCAGCTTTCAATGGATGTATCGAGATCGAGGATACTTAAATTCGTTGATTTCTCCACCCTCAACGAAAGACTTGAAAACGTCAACACCATCACCGAGGAATTCCTCAGCAACAAGAATGAGTGGTGCCGAGGCAGATTCATTCTCTCGGAGAGAAGACCCGACGGTAAAGTCTCTCACGTTATCTGGGTGACAGAGAGTATCGACGAGGAGAAGCGCCGCCGTGACGAGCTCCAGGATAAATCCGACAGAGCAGTTGCCGCAAACGAGGCTAAATCAGCCTTCCTCTCCAATATGTCCCACGAGATCAGAACTCCTATCAACGCCGTCCTCGGTATGAACGAGATGATCCTGCGTGAAAGCGACGATACCAACATCATAGCCTATTCGAGAAGCATAAAGACCGCAGGCAATACTCTGCTGGGACTTATCAACGATATCCTCGACTTCTCAAAGATCGAGGCAGGCAAGATGGATATCATCCCCGTGGATTACGAGCTTGCACCCCTGCTCTGCGATATGCTCGATCTCGTCCGTGAGCGTGCGGAGAATAAGGGACTTAAACTCAAACTGGACTGCGACAAGCGTGTTCCGTGCCTGCTCCACGGCGATGAGATACGCATCAAGCAGATAATGACCAACATCCTCACAAACGCTGTCAAGTACACCGAAAAGGGCAGCGTCACCATAACCGTGAGATACGACAAGCTCGCTGACCGTGCCGACAGTATCGCTCTCAAAGTGGCTGTCACCGATACGGGTATAGGTATCAGGAAAGAGGATATCGGATCGCTGTTCACAGCCTTTGAGCGTATCGAGGAACAGCGCAACCGCAATATCGAAGGTACAGGTCTCGGACTCAATATCACAGGCAAGCTGCTGGCTATGATGGACAGTAAGCTCGAAGTGAAAAGTGAATACGGCAGAGGCTCCACATTCGGATTTACTATCATCCAGCGCGTTGCAAGATGGGAGCCTGTGGGCGACTGCGAGAAGTATTACAAGATCAGGAATACCCCTGCCACCGAGTACAAGGAGACATTCACGGCTCCCGAAGCAAAGGTGCTCGTTATCGATGATACGCCCATGAACCTTACCGTCTTCAAGAGCCTGCTCAAAAAGACAAAGATCAAGATAGATACCGCCCTCAGCGGTTTCGACGGTCTGAGATATACCGCACGCTATAAGTACGATATCATCTTCCTCGACCATATGATGCCCCACAAGGACGGTGTCGAGACCCTGCGTGAGCTCAAAGCCCAGGATCCGCCTGTCAACAGGGATACTCCTGTTGTCTGCCTGACGGCAAATGCAGTCTCTGGCGCAAGAGAGAAGTATATCGCCGCAGGATTCAGCGACTATCTCACCAAGCCCATGATACCCTCTCAGCTTGAAGATATGATCGTCAGACTGCTGCCTGACAGACTTCTTGAAACTACAAGACCCAACGAGGAAAACAAGCGCGTAGGTGTCAGGAACCTCATAAGCTTCCTCAATACTGTCTCGGAGATCGATGCTTCCGAGGGTATGCAGTACTGCGGAGATGAGGACATCTATATAGATATGCTCAAAACCTTCCGCGATGCGGCACCCTCTGCTGCGGATGAGATCAACAGCTTCTGGCGCGATAAGGATATGAAGAACCTTGTGGTGAAGATCCACGCAATGAAGAGCAGTCTCAGACTGATAGGTGCCTCGGATGCAGGCAATATGGCTGCAAGACTTGAAAAAGCTGCCCGTGAGAACAACATAGAGGTGCTCGAAAACGGCCTCGGTGTGCTGCTCTCCAAGGCAAGACATATCAGTGAATTGCTCGGACCTCTGGAGTAAGTTAAAAGAGGCTGTTGTTCGCAACAGCTTCTTTTTTTGTGCAAGTCAGGGAGGCAGGCTGTTCAATATTGTCCGCTCTGTCTTGAAAAAGGCTGTGAAATGTGATATAATTATTCTGTAAATGCCCGTAATGACCGTTTCAATTGTCTGAGAGGTGTGACTATGAAAAACAACATACTTATAATAGATGATGACGAAGACCTGTCTTTCGTCATAACCGATATGCTGGAAGGCTACGGCTATAATGTCACTTCCGCGGTTTCCGCAGAGAACGCCTTTGATCTTCTCGGAGAGCGCAGCTACGATCTTATCCTGCTGGATATCAATCTCCCCGATGCAACAGGCTTCGAGATCTGCAAGGAGCTGAGGAAAGTCTCGAATGTGCCTGTGATATTTGCAAGCGCACGCACCAGCGAAAGCGACAGGATCTCCGGGTTTGATACAGGCGGAGACGACTATCTCCCCAAGCCCTACTCAATGGCTGAGCTGATCTCCCGGATCAAAGCACTTATGCGCCGTGCATACGGCGAAACCACCGAGGAGCGCATAGTCTCTTTCGGTAATGTAAAGGTGAATATATCGGCACGGTCCGTTACTAAAGACGGTCAGCCTGTATCGCTGTCCCTCAAAGAGTTCGATCTCCTTGCCTGCCTCTGTGAGCACGCAGGCAGTGCTCTCACCAAAGAAAAGCTCCTCTCTGAGGTATGGGGCGCATTCTCCACAGTCGAGCCTTCTACCCTGACGGTGCATATCCGCTGGCTGCGTGAGAAGCTGGAAAACGATCCTGCATCCCCCGAGTATATCAAGACCGTGTTCAAAGTCGGCTACATCCTGGAGGTGGACAAGCAATGAAAAGCAGAGTAATAGGCATCACAGTGCTGTTCGTCCTGCTGATGATAGGCATTTCTGTGCTGTATTCTGTTGATGACAGTCGTCGCCGTGATTCGGAAGCCAGCGGAAAGCTCGTTGTCGCTGTGAATGAGATCCAGCAGCTTGTACTAAGCGGTGACAGCGAACAGGCAGCACGTCTGGCTGAGGACGTAAAGGATCAGCTGAGAGATACGAGCCTCGGCACGGTCGAGTCCTCAAGGACAGTGGTTTTCTGCATCGCAGGATGCGCTTTTGCCGTAGGTGTGTTCCTCTATGTCTATATATCCATACTCCGCCCGTTTGACAAGATGAAAGCCTTTGCACAGTCGGTTGCTGCCGGAAATCTTGATATCCCCCTGGACTATGAACGCTCAAACTACTTCGGAAGCTTCACCTGGGCGTTTGACAGTATGCGCCGTGAGATCACCAAAGCCCGCGCCTGCGAGCGTGAAGCCATCGACAATAACAAGACCATCATAGCCACCCTCTCCCACGATATCAAGACCCCTGTGGCTTCTATCAGAGCCTACGCCGAGGGTCTCGATGCAAACCTCGATACCACACCCGAGAAACGCTCGAAGTACCTCTCCGTTATCATGCGCAAGTGCGATGAGGTCTCAAAACTCACAAACGATCTCTTCCTGCACTCCCTTGCCGATCTCGAAAAGCTGAAGATCGGGTCGGAGAGATTTGAGCTCACGTCTTTCCTTGAAAACGGCATCAGAGAGATAGCCGCCGAGCATGACGATGTGTTCTTTGAGACCGCAGACTTCACCGCCGAGGTCACTGCCGATAAGAACCGTGTCCTCCAAATAACCGAAAACCTCATCAACAACGCAAGAAAGTACGCCAAGACCCGTATAACCGTCTCGCTCGAAAAAGACTGCGGCAATGTGCTCATTCACTTCCGGGATTACGGCAGCGGCATCCCCGATGAGGACATACCCTTTATCTTTGAGAAATTCTACAGAGGTCATAACGCAGGCAATGAGCAGGGTTCCGGCCTCGGACTTTATATCGTCAAGTACCTCACCACAGCTCAGGGAGGTAATGTCTGTCTGCGTAATCATCCTCAGGGCGGACTTGAAGTTACTGTATCACTCCCGATTCTGAATGAGTGACCCCCTCGCTATCAGTCTGTAAGCCTCTTTACAAGCAGTACATAACAGCTGCGTACCCTTTGCTCTCTTTCGCCTAACGATATGCTCAGTGCGTCTATCTCAGCATCGGTACGGGCTTTGGTGAATTCATCGCACAGCTTCCGGTATTCGCTTGTCGTGAGAGGGATGTTCCGCTCAGAGCCGAACATCTCTCTGCTTTCTTGTGCGTGTGATAAAATAATGCTGTCACTCTCATTAACACTCTCACTATCACTAACACTCTCACTATCACTCTCACTATCATTATCACTATCGGCTTTTTTGGCTTCTTCTGAAAAGCCTTCGCTTGTTTCGGTTTCTGTTGCTGCTTGTTGTTTTTTGGGTCTTCCGCCTTTTTTGCCGTTTTCCGCATTTCTTCTGCAAACCTCGCGGTATTTCTCTTCGTCACGGTCAAGAGTTGTTTTTATCACAGAGAACATCAGATCCTCGCACATATCGGTAAATTCGGGTATGATACCCTCAGCGGCATAATCGTACACCGCCCTCATCAGCCTGCCGTAAGATTCATCGGAAAGCTTGGCAAGCGTACTGCGCATATCAAGGTAAAGGATAAAACTCTTTTTCTTTTCAGTCATAAAAACCACCTCTACTTATAGTCTCTCAGAGGCATTTGTTGTACTCGAATGTACAACTATTGAAAAAGATTAATGAAATATTTACAATTTGTTATTTTTTTGACCGAAACGAAGTCAGCGAAGCTTCGCCTGTCTTAGCGCAGACGGCGCTTGATCGCGTTACGCTCCTTCGTCGCTTAACTTTGTGCAGGCGACATAATTCAGCACCCGCGATTTCTCATCTCGGTTTGATTTTTTCTTCCCTATCCGTTCCCATACCCTATGCAAAACTCTCTCCCTCCCCCACGGGGAGGGCACACCGAATGAGAAGACCTAACCGCGCTCCGAGGGTGGGGGAATTGCGCCGTCCGCGCCAGGACCGCCGTCTGCGCTAAAACCGAGGGGGCGAACCAAAGAGGGACAAAGCCTCAAAAAACTACGTAAAAAAGGGTGTCGCGATTTTTCCCTCTTAGTTTCGCCCCCTCGTGCTCCCCCACTCCTTAACTCCTTTATCGCGACCCCTTTTTTGTCGGAACGCCGCTTTGCGGCGATGCCATTCGGCAAACTGCGGAGTACGGGCGACATGGCTTTGATCCCTGACAGAGAGATATAAGTTTGTGACCTTTGTGACCACGGAGCAGACGGTCTCTCATTGGGTGGAGTAGGGTGGAGGGATAGTGCGGAGATAAATATTTCGGTGGAATGTCGTCAGCAGGAAGCAGTAACAAAAGGAAAGGCGACGCGCATAGCTGCGACGGCGTCGCAGAAATGAGAAGTGCGAACCAAAAGACAGGCGAAGCTTTAGCTGAGCCGTCTCGGAGTTCGGTGGTACGCCGAGCGTACCGTCTCGGAGTTAAAAAACGGGGGCTTTCCGATCGCCCCCGAACCCCTTCGGTTGCAAACTTATAAAAATCTATGTAGGCGTCGCAGGAAGTGGAAACAGAAGTAAAAGCGACTCTCACGCCTGCAACAGCGTCGCAGGAATGAAAGACGACTGTTTAAAGACAGAAGTCAGCTTTGCTGACTTCGTCTCGGAATTCGGTGGTGCACCGTGTGCACATAAGGACTTCTTAATAACTTTTGTGTTATTCTTAATACAACAAAAGCGAAAAGGAGAGATCAATATGAAAAAAACAATTCTTGAAGCAAGATCGCTTTCAAAGAGCTTTGCTCATAACGGCGGTCAGGTGCATATTCTTTCGGGAGTGGATCTCGATATCTATGAGGGCGACTTCACAGTCATCATGGGTTCATCGGGTTCCGGCAAGTCAACAATGCTCTATGCCCTCAGCGGTATGGATAAAGCCACAGCAGGCAGAGTCATGTTCGACGGCAAGGACATCGTCACCATGAGCGAGAAGGAACTTGCAGCTCTCCGTCACAGCGACTTCGGTTTCATCTTCCAGCAGATGCACCTTGTCAGCAACCTCAGCCTTATGGAGAACATCACAGTTCCCGGTTATCTCAATAAGAAAAAGCATACCACTGCCGAGGTCAGAGAGCGTGCCGAGGAGCTTATGAAGAGAATGAGTATCGACCATATCAAGACACATCTGCCGTCTCAGGTGTCGGGCGGTGAACAGCAGAGATGCGCTATCGCAAGATCCATAATCAACTCACCGAGACTCCTTTTTGCAGATGAGCCTACAGGCGCACTCAACCGCCGCAATACTATCGACGTTCTTGACCTGCTCACATCCCTCAACAAAGAAGGGCAGAGCATCCTGATGGTCACACACGACATCCGAGCCGCACTCCGCGCCACACGTATACTCTATCTCTCTGACGGTAATATCATCGGCGAGCTGACACTTCCCCCTTACGATCCTGCCGAGGAGAAGAACCGCGAAACTCAGGTCAACGCATGGCTCAATTCCATGGAATGGTGAGGTGAGAGCTATGGAGATACTCACACTTTTAAAGGCGAATATCCGCCGCAGAAAAGGAACTTTCATCAGCATACTTATCCTGATGTTCATAAGCTCCATGGCGCTGACGCTGATCCTCAGCATCAACAAGTCAAGCGCAGAGTCCTACACCGAAGCATTCAAGCTGGCAGACTGTCCCGAAATATGCCTCATGATGCGTGAGTCGAATATGACACCGGAGATCCGTCAGAGCCTCGAAAACAACAGCTTAGTCAAACGTTACACCGTGGACCCTTCCATCGTGACCTATAACAACAGGGTGGGAGATTACTCCACAGGCAACAGCTGGATGCTTGTGCGCATGAAGGAGAATATGCGCCTCGTCAACAGCTCCGGTGACGGCTACGAGACGGAAGTCCCCAAGCTCAAAAAGGGCGAGATCTATCTCTCATACGGCACCAAGGATAAGCTCAAGTGCAATGTGGGCGATACGTATACTGGCGATACTGCCATGGGAGACTTGAAATTCATTGTCAAAGGCTTCGTTGACGAGCCTATGGTGGGTGCTTCCAATATGGGCTGGAAAATGCAGTTCATCTCTGATGAGGATTTTAATGAGTATTACGTGCAGGGTAGGAGAAAGAACTCTGCTGACGAAAACGCCACAGGCTATATCGTTAATGTTTACAAGGCAGATGACTGCGACCTTTCATCTTCAAAATTTGCTCACGAGCTCTCTGTCGGATCAAGCATTGTAGCAGGCTCCTGGGGTTCCATCACAGAGGAAGAGTCCCGCCACTATACAAATATCTACTCCGATGCCATAATGGGCATCCTCCTCGTTTTTATCCTGATCCTCGTCATTGTTGTCCTCATAGTTTCGGGACACAGCATCTCCACAAGCATAGAGATGGATCAGGTGAACCTGGGCATCCTCAAAGCAGAGGGCTTCACAAACACAAAGATCAGAGTCATCTATATGATCCAGTATATGTTTGCCGAGGCTGTCGGCGCTCTGCTGGGTATCATCCCTGCGATCCCTCTCGTCAAAGTCATGACTTCTCTCTTTGACCCCATTGCAGGCTATATCTCGGAGACACGCGTTGCCCTGGGCAAGACCCTTCTCTATCTCCTTGGAGTGTTCATCCTCTCAGCCCTGTTCATCATCTTCATTACCCGTAAGATCGGCAGGATCAGCCCCATACGCGCTATCTCGGGCGGCAGGAGAGAGATCTACTTCGACAGCAGACTCACCGCTCCCATTAGAGGCGGCGCTCTCTCGGCATCCCTCGCCCTCAGACAGTTTACCTCGGCCAAGCGCAGATATATCGCATCCGTTATCATCGCAGCTATCCTCACGTTCTTTATGCTTATGGTCAACGCTATCGGCGATACTATCTACTCCAAGAGCGCTATCGAGATGATGGGCGGAGAGTGGCATGATGTGTGGGTCAACGCAGACCGCAGCTTCATTCCCGGGGAGATAGAACAGATCACCGATGAGATCAAGAAGTTTACAAAAGTCAATCACAGATATGTCTCCAGAGGTCAGTATGTCACCGTCAACGATGAAAAGATCTATATGACCATAAATGCCTTCCCCGAGGAATATGCAGTCTATGAGGGCAGATACCCCAAGTACGACAATGAGGTCGTCATCACCGAGATCGTCGCTGACCGTCTCAGCATCAAGATAGGTGATAAGGTCACCATAAAGAAAAATGATAAGACCGAAGAATTCATTGTCAGCGGATATTACAACGCTATGAACGATACGGGCGTCTGCATCGGCATAAGCGCAGAAGGCAGCCTCAGACTGGGCCTGAAATGGTTCTTCAGCTATTGCGGATTCAACATCGAGGACACCTCAAAGCTCGGGGAGATCAAGGCAGCCATTGAAGAAAAGATGGGCAGCTTTGTCAAGGCCGATATCGACAATGGAAACGACAGCGAGACCGATCTCTATGACACCGCAGTCCTCGCTATGAAGATAGTTATCTATTCCTTCTCGCTGGTGTTCGCACTGGTAGTCGTGTCCATGGTCAGCTCAAAGGCATTCTCTCAGGAGAAGACCGACATCGGTATCTTCAAGTCCCAGGGATTTACTTCAGGTAAGCTGAGATTGCAGTTCGCAGTAAGATTTGTGATCGTTTCAGTCATTGGTGCGGCAATCGGCTCTGTAATGGGTCTGCTGTTCATCAATAAGGTGCTGTCCCTGATGCTCAGAATTATCGGTATAACCAGCTTCCATGCAAACTTCACCACTTTGGGCGTGCTCATCCCCGTGGGAGTCATCTGCCTCTGCTACTTCGTGTTTGCACTCTTTGTCTCCAGGAAGATAAAGAAAGTCGGCATCCGCCAGCTGGTGACAGAATAAATAAGTCAAGATTTTAAAAGGGATCAGTGATTGATCCCTTTTTTGTTCATCGCCGATGCCGTCCCGCATTAAGGTATCCGCGCACTGATATGAAAAAATATGATCTCACTTGCAACAGCGTCGCAGAAATGAAAAGCGACAGCCAAAAGACAGGCGAAGCTTTAGCTGAGCCGTCTCGGTCAAAAAAATATTGATTTTATGAAAATAATGTGCTATAATTATTCTCAATAAATTACTCTCTGTCATATAATGAAGTGAGGTGATCCCTGTGAATGTTCCGCTTGCAGATCTGCTTGTCAGACGCTTTGTCAAAGACCCCGATAACGCACGCAGCGCCGTTACCCGCCGAGGCTACAGCACCCTCAGCAGCGTCTGCGGAATGTTCTGCAATATACTGCTGTTCGCGGTCAAACTCTGCGCAGGTATCATAACTTCTTCCATAGCCGTTATCTCCGATGCCTTCAATAACCTTGCCGACTGCGCAAGCTGTGTTATAACTCTCATCGGATGCCGCTTTGCTGCCAAACCTGCCGATAAGGAGCATCCCTTCGGGCACGGCAGAATGGAGTACCTCACCGCTATGGGGATCTCCGCAGTCATTGTCTTTATGGGCATCGAGCTATTGGTGTCTTCCGTGAAGAAGATCATCACCCCCGAGGAACCGAGCATCAGTATACTTGCTCTGGTGATACTCGCCGTGTCTGTAGGCGTAAAGCTCTGGATGTTCGCCTTTAACAACGACCTCGGCAAGCGTATAGACTCGACCGTACTCAAAGCAGTCGCAAGAGACAGCGCAGGTGACTCGGTTGCAACTTCGGCAGCAGCAGTCTCGCTGATACTCTCATCCTTTACCGAGTTCCCCTTTGACGGCATCGCAGGCGCAGCAGTCTCTCTGCTGATACTCAGATCAGGTGTGGGGATACTGAAAGAAACAGTGGATGAACTCCTCGGCAGACCCGCAGACAGATCCACCGTTGAGGAGATAGAAAAGCTCATCTGCTCCCATGAGCGCGTCATCGGCGTCCACGATATCCTTACCCATAACTACGGCCCCTCAAGGATAGTCGGCAGCTGTGATGTGGAAATAAGCGATACCGAGGATATCAGAACAGCCCATGACCTTGCCGATACCATCGAGCGTGATATCACCGAGCAGCTGGGCATAGCAATGACCATACACATCGACCCCGTTGCCGTCAATGACAGCCATACCGAGCTCTACCGCAGAAAGCTCAGAGAGCTCCTGTCCGAAGCGGATGAACAGCTCAGCTTCCATGATCTGAGAGTCTCCGTCCGTGACGGTAACACCAGGCTCTCCTTTGATCTCTCCGTACCCTATGATTTCTCCATGACCGATGATGAACTCAGTGAGTTCGTAAAGGATGCGTTCTCTCACGCACCGCTGAAAGCGGAAACCGTTATGACAATTGACAGATTCTGAACAAAGAAGGTAAAAAAACAATGATAACTGTAATAATATCCCGGGACAGCAATATGGTGAAGTATATCTCCGAGATCAGGAAGTATGACAGCACCCTTTCAATAGGCGATATCAGGAACGCCATAATGAACGGTACACCCGTCCTCACACATAAGCTCATAGGTTATGATTTCTCCGACGAGTACGTCAACGGCATTGACCGCCATACCCGTAACCGTATGTTCCTTGACCTTCTGAAACGCCTTGAAGCTATGGGCGCTGTGCTCGATATCAGCAAGAAAGGGAAGTCCCTTGCCATTGATGACCTCGCCCGTGAGATAGGCTTCGTCAAGGAGATCGCCGATGACGTTGAAAAGTATCCTGACTGAGGTGCCCGTATGGAAAGCAAAAAACTGACTCTCTCGGGCATACCGGCAATTCTTTGGGGCAGACCCTCGGATAAACTGTATATCTATGTACACGGCAAAATGAGCCGCAAAGAGTTCGCAGAGAGCTTTGCCCTCATCGCTGAGCAGAAGGGTTTTCAGACTCTCAGCTTCGATCTCCCCGAACACGGTGAACGCGCTGAGGAGAAAGACCGCTGTGACGTGTGGAACGGCATCCGTGACCTGAATATCATCGCTGACTATGCCTTCGGCTGCCGGGCAGAAGTCTCGCTGTACGCTTGTAGCCTCGGTGCCTATTTCTCACTGAATGCCTACCCTGACAGACCTTTCCGCAAGTGCCTCTTCCAGTCACCTGTTGTGGATATGAAATGGCTCGTGGAGCATATGATGCTCTGGTCAGGCGTTACCCCCGAACAGCTTGAACGTGAGGGCGAGATCCCTACCCCCATAGATACCCTCCGCTTTGATTACTATAAGTACATACTCTCCCATCCCGTAACCGAGTGGAAATTCCCCACAAGTATCCTCTACGGCGGAAAGGATGACCTCCAGCCCCTTTCTTCGGTCAGTGATTTCTCGCGGAGGTTCGGCTGTAAGCTCACCGTCTCAGAGCAGAGCAGTCACCCATTTATGGAACCGACTGACCTGCCGATAGTCGAAAAATGGCTCAGGGATAATATCTGAAAAACCAAAGGGACTGTCACAGTCCCTTTTTTGTTTTTAGGAGACAGTGAAAAGTCCGTGTAAAGGTGTCAACAGCGTCGCAGGAATGAAAACCGACAGCCTGTTGACAGGCGAGGGCTTTGCCCCGAGCCGCCTCGGTCAAAAAATTGTCATATCTTCCAAATTGTGATGAGGGAACCCTGCAAAATTCGTCTTTATAATTATTGACTTGATATTATCATTATGATATAATCATAATAGAAAATACAAAAGGAAGTGATCCCGATGAATGACGAAAAAGAATTCCTGAAAAACTATGACATGAGCAAGTATGAGCGTCCCTCTGTCACAGCCGATGTCGCAGCTTTCAGGATAGTCTCTCAGGAAACGGAAAGCTACCGCAGAGACAGTCAGACAAGCCTTGCACTCCTGCTTATCAGAAGGGGAGGACACCCTTTCAAAGGAAAGTGGGCTCTCCCCGGCGGATTTCTCCAGCCGGATGAAACCATCGAGACCTGTGCCTTCCGCGAGACAGAAGAGGAGACCGCCGTTAAACCCGCAGCTCTTATGTCCTTGGGGGTTTTCAGCGAACCCGGCAGGGATCCCAGAGGCTGGATAATCTCAAACGCATTCGTCTCGGTGATAAGCGATCCCGCAGTCAGAGAACATTCGGGAGACGATGCCGAGGACGCAGGCTGGTTCGCAGTCAGCTTCGACAGAGACACAGACGGCACCCACAGACTTACCCTTTCCTGCGGAGAGACAGTCCTTGATGCAAAGCTCCGCGAGAGATCCACACGCTTCGGCAGAACGGATTTTGAAATTCTCGACAGCGGCGGCATCGCATTTGACCACGCTTCCATCATCGCCTCGGCTCTGACAGCATTGAGGAACGGTGCCGCGGATTTCGATTTTATCTTTGACTTTCTCCCCGAGAAATTCACCCTCACTCAGCTGCAGAATGTCCAGGAGACCATAATGAATATCTCGGTGCTGCCTGCAAATTTCAGACGCAAGATCTCACCGCTGGTCACAGAAACGGATGAGTATATCAAAGGCGCAGGCCACCGTCCGGCACAGCTGTTTGTCAGAAAAAAGTAAAGTCTGACCGTTCATTGAAATATAAGGAGGAATACCTATGAAAAAGTTTCTGGTAGTAGTCGATATGCAGAAGGACTTCGTTGACGGTGCCCTCGGTACAGCAGAAGCTGTGGCTGCGGTTCCTGCCGTCTGCGAAAAGATCCGAGCCTTTGACGGCAAGATCTACGCAACTTTCGATACCCACGGTAAGGATTACCTCAATACCGCTGAGGGCAGAAACCTCCCCGTAGTACACTGCGTGAAAGATACCGAAGGCTGGCAGCTGGATAAGCAGGTGGCAGCAGCCCTCGAAGAAAAAGGTTATGTCCCCGTTGAGAAACCTACCTTCGGCTCGGTCAGACTTCCCAAGCTTATCAAGGAAGCCGCAGGCAAGGATGATATCAGCATCGAACTCATAGGGCTCTGTACCGATATCTGTGTTGTCAGCAACGCACTGATGCTCAAAGCCAATTTCCCCGAAGCCGATATCGCAGTGGATGCCCTCTGCTGTGCAGGCGTAACTCCCGAAGCACACAAGGCAGCCCTCGCGACCATGGCAAGCTGTCAGATCGTCATAAAGAATAATGACTGAAAGGAGAACTAAAATGAGATTTCAGCCTGTAGTAGTATCGCTCCTCGATACTGACCTCTATAAGTTCAATATGGATCAGGTAATCTTCCATAAGCATACAGACCTTTGCGGCCAGTATTATTTCAAGTGCAGGAATAAGGATGTCCGCTTTACCAGAGAGATGGCCGATGAGATCAACGCACAGATAGACCACCTCTGTTCGCTGAAATTCAACGCTCAGGAGCTGGATTACCTGCGCTCCATAAGATTTATCAAGAATGACTATGTGGAGTTCCTGCGCCTCTGGCATCCTATCCGGGACTACGTGAAAGTTACACTTTCCGATGACGGCGAACTGGGTATTGTGGTGGACGGGCCTCTCTTCTCGGCTATGCAGTTCGAGATCTATCTCCTTGAGATAGTCAATGAGGTCTATTTCAGAATGAACTATGACTACGATGCCCTCGTCCGCTCCGCCGAGGAAAGGCTCGAAGCCAAGATCCGGGCTTTCAAAAGCGGTAAGTATAACTTCAACTTCGCTGAGTTCGGCTGCCGCAGAAGACTTTCCCGTGAGTGGGAGGACAGAGTCATTGAAAGACTCTCCAAGGAAGTCCCCAACTGTGTGGGAACATCAAATGTTTACTTCGCAATGAAGTACGGTATGACCCCCATCGGTACCTACGCCCACGAGTACGTCCAGATGTTCCAGGGCATCGACCGCATCCCCCTCGCCTATACCAACCATTACGCTATGAGAGACTGGTATGACGAGTATCAGGGCGATAACGGAACGGCTCTCACCGATACGGTAACTACCGACCTCTTCCTCCTCGATTTCAACCGCTCTATGGTCAATAACTATACGGGTGTCCGTCACGACAGCGGAGACCCCTATAAGTGGGGCGAGAAAATGATCGCTCACTATAAGAGCTACGGCGTGGATCCGAAAACCAAACTCCTGCTTTTCAGCGACAGCCTTGACTTCGATAAGGCTCAGGCTCTCTATGACTACTTCAAGGATAAGACCAAGGTCTCTTTCGGTATCGGTACCTTCGTTTCAAACGATACCTGCGAGAATGCCCTCAATATCGTTATCAAACTCCAGTATGTCAACGGCAGACCTGTAGCCAAACTCTCCGATGATGTCGGCAAGGCTATGTGCCGTGACGAAGGCTATCTTCAGTATCTCAAAAGCTCCGTTGATTTCAGGATCGAAAGAGAAAATCAGAAGAAAGAGTTCATGGCTGAAACAAAGTAAGATAAAACCTGTATGTAAATCAAAAGACCCTCGTTCAGTGATAACGGGGGTCTTGCTGTGTCAGGTATCGGCGCAGGAGCAGTGACACCGGATCACACTGTTTACCCGCCGTCACAAAAACAGCCGCCCTTTGCTTTTTTGCAAAAGACGGCGTATACTGGTGCCGCTGACCGGGGTCGAACCGGTACGGTATTTCTACCGAGGGATTTTAAGTCCCTTGTGTCTGCCTATTCCACCACAGCGGCATAAAATGCGGTGTTCAGTGTCCTCCGAACACCGCTTTGACTATTATATCACAGTGATACAAAAATGTCAACTGTAAATTATCTTCCAAGGCTCTCGTTTGACTTTTCTTTCAGTATCCTGCCTTCGCGGAGAAGATCGTTCAGACGAGCCTTGTCATCTGAGGCAATTGCATCTCGGTAATCGCTGAGACAACCTATGATGTGCTCGATCTCTCTGAGCAGAGGCTCCTTGTTCAGCATGAAAAGGGAAGTCCACATATTCTCGTTGAGCTTTGCCACTCTGGTGAGATCACGGAAACTGCCTGCCGAGAATCCCGACTGTTTCATAAGGCTGGGGCTCTTGACATATGCACTTGAAACAACGTGCGCCAGCTGAGAGGTGAATGCTATCACCTGATCGTGTTCTTCCGGGGAAGCCATTACCACCTTTGCAAAACCTATCTGATAAGCCAGATCGTGTACGGCGCGTACAGCCGGCATCGGAGTGTCATCAGTGGGGGTCATGATAAAGGAAGCGTTGTCGAAAAGATTGTCCAGCGCGTGATCGAATCCCGAGAACTCACGTCCTGCCATGGGATGACATCCCACAAAGTTCACACCGGCCTCTGCAAGAGGCTTTTCAACTGCCGAGACAACAGCCGCCTTTACACCGCAGGTGTCGAGAACTATGCAGCCTTTGCCGAATCTGTCCTTGTTTTCAAGGAGAAAGTTTATCGTCTGCTCAGGCCACAGACCCATTATCACCATATCGAACCTGTTGAGCTCGTCTGCCGATGCCTCACCGTCTATGACCTCCTGCGAAAGAGCAGAGGTTATGGTCTCACGGTCAATATCAAGGGCAAATACCTTGTGATCGGTGTGCTTTTTGATGGCCTTTGCGAGAGATCCTCCTATAAGTCCGAGACCTACTATAACTATTTTCATTATTGGTTCCTCCGAATCGTTTTTTCAGAAATCAGACGGCGAGAGTTCGCCGCTGTCTGTTTCGCCGCACTGTTCCAGCAGCATATCTTTCAGACAGGTGTACCTCAGTGTCCTGCGGTCATTCATGACCATGTATTCCAGCCGCTTCATCGAGCCGATGATGATGAGCAGCTTCTTTGCCCTCGTGACGGCAGTGTAGAGCAGATTGCGGTAGTACAGCTTGTCAAATCCGCCGAACACCGTCAGTATCACCGCATCGTATTCGCTGCCCTGACTTTTGTGTACGGTGATCGCATAAGCAAGCTCCAGCTTGTCCAGCATATCTGCCGAGTATATCGCAGTCCTGCCTTCAAAGTCGATCGTCAGCGTCCTGAGGATCTTGTTGGCAGCCGTGATGATGCCTATGTCTCCGTTGAATATCCCCGAACCGCTCTCGGTCTTGTCACCCACCTGCCTTGTCCACATGATGTCGTAGTCGTTCTTTGTCTGCATGACCTTGTCACCCTTGCGGAATATGTACAGCGGTGTCCTGACCTCCGATTTGCCGGTCGCAGGCGGATTCAGCTGAGCCTGCAGGATCCTGTTCAGCTCAACTGTCCCGGCAGGGCCTTTTCGTGTGGGGGAAAGCACCTGTATGCAGTCGAGAGGGTCAAATCCGTATGCTTTTGGCAGCCTGTCACGGCAGAGATCCACCACCAGAGACTGCAATTCGGGATAAGCCGTCCTCTGCATGAAGAAAAAGTCATTGTCACGCTCCGCCAGATCGGGAACTATGCCCTTGACGATCTTGTGTGCGTTTATGACTATCGAACTCTGCTGAGCCTGCCTGAATATCTCCGTCAGAGTGATGACAGGCATAACTCCGCTGTCGATTATGTCTCTCAGTACGTTGCCTGCGCCTACCGACGGCAGCTGATCCGAGTCACCCACCAGCACCAGCTTGCAGGTAACGCTCACCGCCCTCAGTAAAGCTTCAAACAGCTTGGAATCCACCATCGACATCTCATCCACTATTAGTACATCGCAGTCAAGGAGATTGTTGTCATCGTGAACAAAGCTCAGACGGTCTCCGTCGGGGATCTTCACTTCCAGCAGACGGTGTATGGTCTTGGCTTCGTGTCCCGTCAGATCCGAAAGACGTTTTGCAGCCCGTCCCGTGGGAGCCGCAAGCATCACCGACAGCGCCTGCTGCTCAAACAGAGAGAGTATCGCATTGAGAGTAGTGGTCTTGCCAGTTCCGGGGCCGCCCGTCAGTATCAGGAATCCCTTTGAAAGTGCAGCGTTTATAGCCTCGCGCTGCTTTTCTTCGTATTCGATCCCGTTCTCCTGCTCCGCAAGGTCTATGACATCCGAGAAATCCATCCTTGTGTCATACGACAGCTCGCTCATTATTGCAAGACGCCTTGCTATGTAGTCCTCCGAGCGGTAAAGCTCGTGGAGCATCACGTAAGGCCGTCCGCCTTTTTCGTAGATGTTCAGATCCTCTTCTTCGATCTCGCGCTGTAAGCACTTCCTGAAAAGTTCTTTGTCTATCTGCAAAAACGCACAGGATATCTCCTCAAGCTTGCTCAGGGGCAGAGCAGTGTGTCCTGCAAATGCATTCTCCCTGAGAACACAGTTTATTCCTGCGTATATCCGCTGCTCGAAATCGTGGGGGAGTTTCAGCTGCATGGCTATGCCGTCAGCCTTCGAGAAACTTACGTCAATGCCCTCTCTGCACAGCAGATAAGGATTGGCGGTTATCATCTCCTCGGCATTCTCGCCCCAGCGTTTGAATGAGCGTATGCTCACCGATGAGGGCAGCTTGAATTCCGACAGCTTTATCATCAGAGACCGCGCAGCAAAAGTTTTCTGAAACTCCTCTGCGATGCTTTTGGCCTTCTTTTTGGATATGCCGTCAACTTCCGCCAGCCTTTCGTATTCATGTTCGATTATTTCCAGCGACTCTTCCCCGAACTGCTCGACTATCCTCTTGGCAAGCACAGCGTTTATGCCTTTCACTATGCCGCTTCCGAGATACCGCCTTATGGCATCGGGCGAGGAGGGGAGACTGCGCTCTATCTCCTCGGCTCTGAACTGCATACCGAATTTGGCATGGCTCTCGTATCTGCCCACACAGGAAAGCTCTTCTCCGGGTTCAATGTCCCCGAGTTCGCCCACCACGGTAACGAGTTCGCCGTCAGCCGCCAGCATTATCACCGCAAAGCCCGTCTCCTCGATCTTGTAGACCACCGAATCGACTTCTCCGCTCAGAGTCTTGTTAGGACTGTTTTCGTTCATAGATGATTTCCTTTATGTATTATCCGTACTTTTTCAGTATGTGATCGGCAAGAGCGGTTATGTCCACTGCCTCCACTCCGCGGAGCTCGCAGGCAAGCGCCCTCGCCCTGTATATGTTTTCACGGGCATCTATCAGCACAATGACGATATCCCGTCTCTTTTCCCTGTCTTCCAGCAGTTCGCCCCAGTAGGCGCTGCGCACGGTAAGTTCGATGTCCTCCGTGTCGGCACGGCAGGGAATGAGTATCTCTCCCTGTTCCGCCCCTCCGGGACGGTCCTGACGCTTCCATAACAAGGCGCAGGCAAGCGTCACCGCAGCGATCATCAGCATTATCAAAACAGTGTGGATCATACCTCTTCCTCCCGTCTTACGGCAAGCGGAGACCCTTGCCGCCGCTTTGCCTTACTCTATAATATGCCGTCGGGACGGAATTGGTAATATCTATAGGCAATACCGCACAACCCCTGTGCGTCAGATGTAAAGTCAGTTTTTTTCGTCAGAGTGCATAAATTTGACGCAGGCGGGCTGACGCCCGGCAAGGAAAACTTGTGTGCTATGACGGAAAAAATGCAAGCAGATGACGTGCAGAGGCGTTAGCCGTGGGTTGTGCGGTGTTGTCTATATTATTGTACACTCTTTTTGCCGATTTTGCAACCCCGATATCAAAATTCGACCGTGCTTTTTAATATACGACAAAAAAATTTTGAAAAGACTATAGACAAAAGCACCAAAATATTGTATAATAACAGTATATTGATATTTCGGAGGTACCGAAATGAGAGTTATTACAGGTCAGGCAAGAGGAATGAAGCTTGTCACCTTGGAAGGTGAAGATGTCCGCCCCACAACCGATATGGTCAAAGAGGCTATCTTCTCTATAATACAGTTCGATGTCCCCGGGGCAAATGTCCTCGACCTTTTTGCAGGAAGCGGCCAGCTTGGCATCGAAGCTCTGAGCCGTGAAGCTTCTTCCTGTACATTCATAGATAAGAGCAGAGCATCGGCAGATGTGGTAAAACAGAACCTTGAACACTGTAAACTCACCGCCAACGCAAAGGTAGAGAATACAGACAGCATAAACTTCCTTAAACTCACTCCTGCCAGATACGATATCGCTTTGCTCGATCCGCCCTACCGTCAGGGCCTTATAGATAAGGCGATGCCGCTGCTCGAAAGAGTCATGAACGAGGGCGCCGTTATCGTGTGCGAGCATGAAAAAGAGTATCTCCCCAAGGAAGCATACGGTTCGCTCGTGCTCAGAAAACAGTACAGATACGGAAAAATAATGCTGAGCGTCTTTGATAAACAGGCTCAGCAGTCGGAGGAATAAATGAGGATCGCAGTGTGTCCCGGCAGCTTTGACCCTGTCACTAACGGACATTTGGATATTATAGGCAGAGCCAGCCAGCTCTTCGATAAGGTCATAGTGCTGGTGTCTTATAACCCTAATAAGCAGAACGCCTGCTTTTCGGTCAAGGAACGTATCGAAATGATAAATGCCGTGGTGGGCGATTATTCCAATGTCGTCGTTGACTGTAACGAGGGGCTCCTTGCAGAGTATCTCGAAAGAACAGGCGCGTGTGCCATAGTCAAGGGCCTCCGCGCTGTTACTGACTTTGAGTATGAGTTCCAGATGGCTCTTGCCAATAAACAGCTCTGCCCCGAAGCGGAAACCGTCTTCCTTACCACAAGCCCGATGAATATGTATCTCTCGTCAAGCATGGTAAAGGAAATAGGCAGCCTCGGCGGAGATATCAGCGACTTTGTACCCTCGCAGATATGTTCTGTTATCAAAAACAGACTGGATCAAAAGATCAATAAAAACACTAAAGTTGAAAGGAAGTAATCAATATGACTATCGACAGCATACTTGGAATGATGGAGGATCTTATCGACAAGTCTTCTTCCGTACCTTTTTCCGGAAAGAAAATGATCGACGCCGATCAGATGCGTGAGTACATAGACAGCATCAGATATAATATGCCCGAGGAGATCGCCAAGGCTAAGCAGACCGAGGCCGAGGAGAAGGAGATCATCGCAAGAGCTAACGCAGAGGCAGAGCAGATCATCCGTAAAGCCGAGGAAAGAGCAAAGGCTATGGTGGCTCAGGAGGAGATCATCAAGCAGGCAAGAGAAGTTGCCAAGGAAGAACTCGAAAAGGCAAAGCAGGAAGCCGATTCCATCGTCAATGACGCAAGAGCCAAGGAAAGAAGCCTCAAAATGGCTCTCGCCGCAAATCTCGAGGAGATCCTTACCAATGCAGAGAAAGCTCTCGTTGATTCGGGCAAAGCTCTCGGAAAAAGCCTCGAGCAGGTGTCCGGTACCAAGAAGTCCATTATGGCTGCCAACGGCAAGCAGTGATATAGGATATTGTTATAAAAAATCAGCGCCACGCATCAAGCATGGCGCTTTTTGTGTCTTAGAAAGATCAGGCCCTCTCGTGTACATCCAGCTGAGGAAACGGTATCTCAATTCCAGCAGCGTCAAACCCTGCCTTTACATTCTTGATAAGATCCCAGTAAAGACCCCAGTAATCCGCCTGCTTGACCCATACCCTGAGCATTACGTCAACGGAACTGTCCTTGTGCGCGTTCATCACGAGCAGCGGCGCATCGGGTGAGTTAAGTGCCCTCTTGTCATTGCGCAGCAAACCCCTTATGACTTCACACGCCTTGTCGAAATCAGCACTGTATGCTATCGAGTAATGCTGCTCCATGCGCCTTGTGTCTTCTACGGTGTAGTTGGTTATCGTGCTGTTGGATACAGCCGCATTCGGTATCATGACAGCCTTGTTGTCAAGGGTCAGCAAACGTGTGTACATGATGGATATCTGATTGACCGTGCCCTCGGCTTCACCTATCTTGATGTAGTCTCCTACCTTGAAGGGCCTCGAAAACATCAGTATGAAACCGCCTGCCACGTTTGAAAGGTTCTCCTTCAGCGCAAGGGATACCGCCAGTCCCGCAGCGGAAAGTACCGCTATTATCGAAGTCATCGGTACATTCATCTTGGACAGCGTGATTATCACTACAAAAGTGTAGAGCACAGCCCTCAGCAGAGAAAGCAGGAACGCATTGCCCGTCGGATCAAGCCGTGAACGCTTCAGTGCTTTTGCCGCTACCTTGACTATCAGCTTCGATATCAGCAGACCGATCACAAGTATCAGCAGGGAAGCGATCATCATCGGACCGTATCTGTCAAAGAATTTGAGTATCTTTTCTCCCATTGGTCATACCTCCACGTAAGTATGTTTTGATTATACCACTTATTGCTCAGGATTTCAAGAGTGCGTCAGCATTTGCTTTAGTAAAAAAGAGATGTAAAAAATATATTAACGGGTCTTGTAATTTGAAATCGAATGGTGTATAATAGCAATGTATGAGTTTGTATTTATCGCATTGCGGAACGCAGCGGTAAATTCCAAATATTTGTAAGAGAGTGTGATCATATGAGTGAACTTGCAGGCTCGCTTTTGCAGCCAATGCTGAAAGCCTCTGAGAAAGATCTCAGCGGCGGTACCATCGCCTCGGTGGTTATCACAGGTATCTGTGTCGTGTTCATCGGCCTGATAATCCTTATCCTGTGCGTTACTGTCTACGGAAAAGCTTTCGACGCCATAAACAAGAAGAAAGCTGCAGCTCAGAAGGCAGAGCAGGAAGCCAAGGCTAAAGAAAATGCAGCGAAAGTAGCACCGTCTCCCGCACCTGCCCCCGCAGCACCCGTTGTTGAGGACGGCATCGAGGAGGAGATAGTCGCAGTCATAACCGCAGCAATCGCCGCAATGGGCGCTTCAAGCGGAAAGAAACTGGCGCTCAGAAGCATAAGTACGGCAAAGGGCAGCAGAAATGCATGGGCTGCCGCAGGCGTTGCCGAAAATACCAGACCGTTTTAGTCTGAACATCGTGAAAGGAAAGTGTAAATATGGGTATTATTGACAGCTTTTTGGAAACGATGGGTGATCTCGCATCAGAGTCGGGATTCGCAGGCTTCCTGGAAGCAGGCGGCTGGAAAAACATCGTAATGATCCTTATCTCGTTCCTGTTTATGTATCTCGCTATAGCAAAGGGATTTGAGCCTCTGCTGCTGCTGCCGATCTCCTTCGGTATGCTGCTGACAAACCTCCCCTTCGCTGAGATGTATCACCCCGAGTACTGGGAGTACCTCGAGAACGTTCAGGAGAGAACAGGCGAACTCAACAGTCACTACATAGATTACGGACGGATATTGCAACACGGCGGACTATTGGATATACTATATATGGGCGTTAAATTGCAGATCTATCCGCCTCTCATATTCCTCGGCATCGGCGCTATGACCGACTTCGGTCCGCTGATCGCCAACCCCAAGAGCTTCCTGCTCGGCGCAGCTGCTCAGGGCGGTATCTTCTTCACCTTCATCGGTGCAGCCCTGCTGGGTATGACCGCTGCAGAGTGCGGATCTATCGCTATCATCGGCGGTGCGGACGGTCCTACTGCTATCTACGTTTCGTCCAAGCTGCTTTCAAAGACAGACTCCATAGGCGTTGGTACTATCGCACTTGCAGCCTATACGTATATGGCGCTTGTGCCTATCATCCAGCCGCCTATTATGAGAGCCCTCACTACCAAGAAGGAAAGATCGGTAGTAATGGGTCAGCTCAGACAGGTGTCGAAGATCGAAAAGCTGATCTTCCCCATCCTCGTAACTGTAATCATCTCGCTCATGGTTCCTTCGGCAGCTCCTCTCGTAGGTATGCTCATGTTCGGTAACCTCCTCAAGGAGAGCGGATGCTGCGACCGTATCGCTAAGACCGCTCAGAATGAGCTGATGAATATCATCACCATCTTCCTCGGCGCATCTGTCGGCGCTACCACAAGAGCCGATAAGATCCTTACCCTCTCCTTCGGTAAGGTCATCCTCCTCGGCGTTATCGCATTCTCTATCGGTACCGCTTGCGGCGTACTGCTCGGTAAGCTGATGTATATCATCTCGGGCAAGACTATCAACCCGCTGATCGGTTCCGCAGGTGTTTCCGCAGTTCCTATGGCTGCCCGTGTATCCCAGAAGGTAGGTCAGGAAGAAGTTCCTACAAACTACCTGCTCATGCACGCTATGGGACCCAACGTTGCAGGCGTTATCGGTTCCGCTGTTGCCGCAGGTGTTCTGCTGAGTATAGTCCAAGTTTAGTAATGATAAAGACCTGTCGGAAACGGCAGGTCTTTTTGCAGCAGTGTGCATAAATAGTCAAGCTGAGATTTGTGCATATCTACAAATTGCGTTTTTCCTTGTTAGGTTTCAGTCACGAAAAGTGATTTAATTACAGGAGGTGAGAGAAATGGCAGACGAGTTAACGCTCATGACCGGGCTCGAGCAGGTCATGAACAGGTATAAGCAAACGGTGTACGGATTGGCTCTATCTCACCTCAACAGCCGCACCGACGCCGATGACGTCTTCCAGGAGGTCTTCCTGCTGTACTATACCAAAGCGCCTCAGTTCGATAACGAAAACGCACTGAAAGCATGGCTCGTGCGCACTACTCTCAACCTCTGTAAACGCTCTAACTCAAGTATCTGGAATACCCGCGTTGATAAGGATCCCGATGCAGGAACAGAGCTTGCAGTCAGCTTCTCATCGCAGACCGAAAATGAGATCTATGCCGCTGTGCTTTCTCTTGAACCAAAATACAGAGTCCCCGTGTACCTGTTTTACTTCGAGGATATGTCGGCTCATGAGATAGCAAAGGCAACGAACTCTACCGCGGCGGCTGTGATGATGAGACTGTCAAGAGCAAGAAAGATATTAAGAAAGAGATTGGAGGGCGATTATTTTGGATAAAAAGATATTCGTGAATATGCGTGAAAAATTATCGCCCGATGACAGGCTCGTGCAGCAGGTGCTCAGCAAAGCACATGAGCTGCAGCCTGACAAGGAGATAACAATGACGGATAAGAAAATAAAATCAAATAAGGGTGCCTTTGTGTCAAACAGGTTTTCAAGGTACGCATTTGTTGCTGCATTGGCTGTAGTTGCTGTCGGTGCCTCTGTAATGATAATCAGAAATGCAGGCAAACTCCCCAAGGACGAAAGTGCGGCAAATATCGTGCCCGGAGCTTCAAGCAGCAGGGAAGACACCAGCACACATCATTCCTATGATACCGATTCAAGACCCTATTCGCAGCCCGATGACAGCGACGATTACATTATGGATATCCCTTTCTCTATCGACAAGAGTCAGGCGATAGTCGATAAGGAGGATAAGCAGCTTGAAGTGTTGATGTCCGCAACCCTCGCTAATGGCGACAGACCCGAAAAGATCGCAGTCATTGAGTCCTATGGTGCGAATTCCACAGTTGCTTATCTCTATGATTCGGGTGACTACGAAAAGGACGGCGACAAGATCAAGGGCGACGGCGTTTATTCCTGCCGCTACAGTCAGCAGTTCGATTTCTCTGTTCAGGATAACAACAATACAGACGATAATGAAAAGTTCTACATCTATTCCGCTGCCTATGTCGACGATGCCCGGAAAACTCATATTTCTGCCGAGCAGGGCCTGACAGTCTATATCCACAGTTCCGATGATGAGAAGAATGCTTTGTTTGCTATGACTGAGATGATCAAAGAGATAAAGAATACCGATCATTACAAGAATTCTGACGATGAAGGCAAAAAACAGCTCCTTCTGAACCTGCTCTATGACCTTGCGGAAAAGGGCACCGAGAAGTATCCCTTCAGCTTTATGAATAAGGACGAAATAAAGGTCGCCGATGACAATGGGCATATCAGTATCAGAGTCTTCGGCAGGATCCCGATGATCGTTCAGATCAAGCCCGTTGATTCGACCGGACTCAGATACTGATGTGAGACGTTGCTGCCAAAACTATGGAGGAACAACAGAGAGATGAAAAGATATATTTCACTTATAACAGCGGCTGTCATCGCCATCGGTATGACTGCCTGCTCGAATGCTGACGAAAAATCAGCCGATAATATCGCCAAGTCGGATAAAAGCGGCATAAAAACAAGCTATGTACAGACAGATAAAGAGGGTACAAAGCTTTCTTCCTTTCTTACACCGCTGGAATCAGCTCTCGTGTATCAGAGAAAGACCGCACTGTTTGATGACCTGTCAAACGCAGAGCACAGAGTCGCTGTCGGTATGATAACCTATCCCCGTGAGGAATTGCTCCTCAGATACGAGGACAGGAAAAAGACCCGCCCCGATATGTTCACCGAAGAAGAGTACAGCAGGATCATAAAAGACTGCAAGACCTATTCCGAACCTTTCGTTATGATCGACGGTTCCAGATACCGCGACTTCACGCTTACAAAGGATTCCCTCGACCTGGAGATCCGATATGACTGCCAGACCTACAGCAGCAGAGAGGACTTCCTTGACAAGATCACGGAAAAGCTGAAAAAAGACGGTAAAACCGACGAGGAGATCGCAAGTATCATCCTTGATACAAAGCTCGTCCTGAATTCCCTCTATGACGGCACCTTTGACAGCAGCTACACTGTCGAAACCGTTGACGGAGCAGAAAAGATCAGACAGAACGGCTCGGACGGATACACAGACAGCCTTGTTATCCGCAAGGAGGATGTCACACCTGTAATCAATTATGCAGACAGGTCTTTCAGGGACGACGAATCCTTCCTGAACTATATTACCGACTGTATGAAAGAATACGAATATGACGATGCCGATATCAAAGAGAATATTGAGTGCGTGAAGATCATTCTCGATGCGATCCGTTCAAACAGCTATGTTGAGCTTCCCGATTATACCTGGCATTTCGGTGATGAAGAACTGTATGCCGATTCGATGCTCGGTGACTTGCGCAGCAAGTGGGAGATCACTCCCGAGAACGCAGAGAAACTCAGGACCTGCACAGACGAGATCGTAATGTACGATCAGGAGCTGGGAACCACCTTTGTCGCTGAGGTGACTACACCTCCGAACTATGACAGCACCAAGACATATCCTGTGCTGTTCATGATAGACTCCGTTTGGAGAATGAACGATCATGCTAAGCTTCGTGAAGCTATGGAAAAAGGCGAGTCGGCTCCCGTTATCCTCGTGAGCCTCGGCTTCAACTACAATATCGACAATACAAGTGACATGGTCCGTTTTAAGACGCTTATCAACGGCCGTCTGAAACTTGTGGACTTCATCACCAACAACCTGATGCCGACCATCTGCGATAAATATAACGTTGACTGTGAGAACTCCACACTGTTCGGCCACTCTATGGGCGGTGTATTTGCCCACGCGGCTCTGTTCACATCGGATCAGCAGGGCAGCAATCAGCCTTTCGGCAGCTATATCATCGCAAGTCCTGTCTTCTGGCAGCTTTATGTAAACAACAACGAGATCTATAAACTCGATCCCGAAACATCCATGAACGAGTACGGTTACTTCGACAGGAACAAGACCCTTGACAAGAAAGTCTTTATCTTCGGCGGCAGACTTGAAGATTCCGATTATCTTGAGCAGTACGGAAAATACGATTCAACCGTCACAGGCATTACCAAGCTTGAAGAAAGGCTCAAAGCCCACGGTTTGGATGTCTACAGCAAGCTCTACGAATCACATCACTATCAGTATGTGTCGGATATGCTCCTCGAATATCTCAAAGCATTTTATCCGAAAATATAACACCCTGCAAAAAATACCCGGCTTCACTTTATCGGTGAGACCGGGTATTTCGTTTGTATTCAGCTTTTACTCTTCCGCGAGAACAGACGTTTCAGCCACGCGAAGAAACCTTTTTTCTTTTCGGGCTGGACATCCGCTTTGGGAGCAGGTGCGTTGGCGTATGCCTCGGCTATGAAGTGCTTCTGCGCATCAAGGGGCATATTGTCATTGCTTACGTGTATGTAACTCCTGTCAGAGAGCATCTCCCTTGCTTTCACATTGTCCGAGAACTGCACATTGAAGTAATCGGACAGCCTGTCCTTGATACCGTTGTCAAGTATGGGAGCTGCCACTTCCACGCGCCTTGTGGTGTTTCGAGTCATAAAGTCGGCAGAGGATATATAAATGTTGCGCCTTACACCGCTTCCGAAGATGTATATACGTCCGTGTTCAAGGTACCGTCCGACTATGGACACCAGCCTTATGTTGTCTGTAACGCCCTTGATACCTGCCGCCAGACAGGAGATGCCTCTTATTACGAGTTCTACCCTGACGCCTGCCTGAGAGCACTCTATCAGCTTGTCTATCAGCACCTTGTCGGTCAGAGAATTGAGCTTCAGTCCGACATAGCCTTCTCCGCCTGCCCTTGCGATGCGTATCTCGTTATCCATCATCTCAACGGCTCTGTTCTGTAACCAGTGAGGTGCCGCCCACAGCAAACGGAGGTTTTCAACTGTCTCTCCCATAGTGAGCGCCTTGAATATGGTCTCGGCATCGGCACCAATATCCTGATTGGCAGTCATCAGACACAGATCCGTGTAGAGCTCGGCAGTCTTTTCGTTGTAGTTGCCTGTACCCACCTGAGTGTAGTATTTTACGGTCTTGCCCGTGCGCTTGGTGATAAGGCACAGCTTGGAGTGTACTTTCAGTCCCGCAGGACCGTATATTACCTTACAGCCTGCTTCTTCAAGCTGCTTGGACTGTTCGATGTTGTTTTCCTCGTCAAATCTTGCACGCAGTTCAACGAGTACACAGACTTCCTTTCCGTGTTCGGCAGCAGTGCAGAGGGATTTTATCACCCTTGAATTCTTAGCCACACGGTACAGTGTCATCTTCATCGAGATAACATCGGGATCGGCAGCGGCTTCGTCAAGCAAGCGCAGGAATGGCTTGATGGATTCATACGGGTATGACAGCAGCAGATCGCCTTTGTCTATCTGCGCCATCATCGGCTGAGATTCGTCTATCATCCTTGAGGTCTGGGGTTCACGCTTTGAATAGAACATCTCGCTTCTCTGAGAGCATTTTGGCACCAGAGAGAACACATATCCCAGATCAAGAGGGGCTTTCTCAATGAAGATCTGCTTCTGCGAAAGATCCAGCCTTGAACACAGTTCCTCAGTCATGTCCTCCGGCAGACCGCGGCTTATCTGCATCCTGACGGGGCGCAGCCTTTTGCGCTTGCTGATGAGTTCGGACATATTCTGCCTTGCGTCCAGTTCCATGTCAAAATCATCGTCCAGACTGATATCCGCACTTCTTGTTATTCGCAGTATCGCCTTTTCTTCGATCTTGTAACTTCCGAAAGCCTTGTCCGCATTTGCGGCGATCAGATCCTCGATGAGGATATAGCTGACTTCACCGTTCTCGGCAGGCAGGAATATCACCCTGTCAAACTTCTCCGTGCAGCTTATGAGACCTATCATCAGTCCGCTCTTTGAGGAAAGTTTTGCAGCGACATAAAGTTCATTGCTTATAAGGAAGGGGAACGGATGCCTCTTGTCAATGATTATCACATTGAGCATCGGCTCTATCTCGTATGAGTAATATTTGTCAACAAATTCCTGCTCGTTCCTGTCAAGACTCTTGTAGCTGCGGCGGTATATGCCTTTCAGTTCAAGTTCACGGCAGATGGTGCTGAAAGTCTTGTCCTTGCGGTCAGCAAGCTTCCTTACCTGCGAGTATATCTCCGACAGCTGCTCCGAGGGGCGCATCTTTGTTTTTGAGTCCTTCTCGTTGTCGTCAAACAGCTTCTGATCTACCAGTGCGCCGACACGCACCATAAAAAACTCATCAAGATTGCTTGAATATATCGAAGCGAACTTCAGCCTTTCCATTATAGGCACAGAACTGTCCTGCGCCTCCTCAAGTACCCTGAGATTGAATTTCAGCCATGAGAGTTCGCGGTTGTCATATACCTTCTTGGACATTTACACCCCTCCTTATATAAGGATCTTGTCTTATCATATATATTATAGCTTTTTTTTTACACAAAGTCAAGCTGCACTGCACAGCGTTCAGCACGCAATCCGTCGCGGACTGCGTTGTACAAGAGGCAGGCTTCGTTTCGCTCCGGGCGCACTATGGCGATTTTTTTCATTGCCAGTTGATATCGGAGATGCGTACATTAATATAGTTTAGGCTCGGGGCGGACTTGCCTTCGGATATTGACCTTTTGGATCTAATGTGTTATCATAATACCTGAGAGGGGAGTGACCTTATGCTGTTTTTCAAAAAGAAGCCTGCCGAGGCTGAGTCTCCGGTAAAGAAGAAAGTCAAGGATATGAAATGCCGTCAGATAAGCTATGTGGATACGGATTTCACCGAGCTTGTCTCCGATATGAAGACCGACTCCAAAGCGATACTCAGACTTAAACCGGTCAATTATTACGCCGTGAAGAATGAGTATATAATGGCGCATATCTATACAAGTGAAGACCTCTCCGAGAATTATGTGATGTTCACCCGTGTCGAGCATGAGCGCCGCACCGATAAGAGCGACTATTTTCCCCTCGATACCGAAACCCTCAAAAAAGCCCTCGCCAAGGTGGGAATTATCCTGTGATGATATTGACAATCATCGGTGACGGGAGTATAATATAGTTTGGTGATGTTATGGACTATAAGTTTTTTGCCATGATCTCGCGTATGAAGTATATCGACCGTTGGGCCCTCATGCGCAATACGATAAACGAGAATATCTCCGAGCACTCGCTTGAAGTCGCCTTCATCGCGCACGCACTTGCCCTGCTCGGCAATAAAAGGCTCGGTAAGAGCTATAACCCCGAAAGATGCGCCCTCCTCGCTATGTATCATGATGCGACGGAGATCATCACGGGCGACTTGCCGACCCCGATAAAATATTACAACAAGCAGATCAAATCCGTCTATAATGAGATCGAAGATAATGCCGAGCGTCAGATGCTCTCCTATCTGCCGGAGGATCTCAGGGATGAATACCGACCTCTGTTCTCCCGTACCGAGGAAGAAGCAGACCTCTGGAAACTCGTCAAGGCGGCGGATAAGCTCTCGGCTCTGATAAAATGCGTTGAGGAACGCCGCATGGGCAATACCGATTTTGCATCTGCCGAGAAAAGTACGCTTGAATCCGTGAAGGCTCTCGGCTGCCCCGAAGCCGATATATTCCTCGAACAGTTCATGCCCTCCTATGACCTCACACTCGATGAGCAGTGCTGAGTATTGCCGTGTTCGGTATATTAATTTGATAATAGGGTGATCTTTTGAATACGATTATTTCTGCTTCGCTGCTCGCTGCCGATTTTACCGATCTCGGCTGTGACTGCGAAAGAGCCGCAGCAGCAGGCTGCGACTGGCTCCACTTTGATATAATGGACGGCCTTTTCGTTCCGAGCATCAGTTTCGGCGATCCTGTGCTTCAGTGTGTCAGTGGTATCGCCGAGATCCCTGTCGATGTCCATATGATGGTGACCGATCCCGTGCGATATGTCAAACGGTATGCCGACTTCGGCGCAGCTCGCATAACATTCCATTGCGAAGCCACCGATGATGTCATCGGCACCATAGATGCCATAAAAGCCTGCGGTATCCCTGCGGGACTTGCCGTCAAACCCAAAACACCTGTAAGCGAGATCGAAAAGTATATCCCCCTCGTTGATATGGTCCTCGTTATGACCGTGGAACCCGGGTTCGGCGGACAGGCTTTCATGCCGGAGACCCTTGATAAGATCCGTCAGGTAAGGGCAATTGCTGACGCTATGGATCTTCCGCTGAATATCCAGGTGGACGGCGGCATAAACGGGAAGACAGCCCCCCTCGTCCGTGAGGCCGGTGCCAATGTGCTGGTGTCGGGTTCCTATCTGTTTGCCGCCGAGGATATGGAAAAAGCAGTATCATCCCTCAGATAAGTTCATAAGGAGAGCAGGAAAGCATCTTTCCGTGCTCTCTTATTTTTGCCGCGATTACCCTCTCCTCGGGATCCCCTGACTGATCCGCGGTCTCAAATATCAGCGCGTATCCCTCTGATGTCTTCCACAGAGCACAGCCCGAGACTTTGTCCGTTACCGAATGAAGTGCCGCTTCAAAACTTTCGGGGCAACTGAACCTCACCACACGGATACCGCTTTCGCCTTTCCTGAAACTCAGACTGATCTCCAGTCCCTCGCCTGTTTCCGATACGTCAATGTCAAGAGTGTCGGTGTTCCTGCACAGATACCCCCTGTCCCTCAGAAGATTAAGCGCCGCCGCAAGAAATTTCCCGGTGGCTGCATCATCCTTGCCGAAGCTCTCGAAAGACAGACCTGCCTCTCTGCATTCCTGCCGTGAGAGTATCAGCCTCGCTCCGCTGCGTGTCCTGCTTATATCCATAAAAAACACCCCCGAATCATACTATTCGGGGGTGAGTCTGTATGTTAATCCTGTGCCTGTCAGCTTCGCCCGATGAGCGCAAGCACTTCATCAAGGGGCAGACACTCTGCATATCGTTTGTTCCACATAAACCTGTTGTAGTACAGACAGGTCTGCTCAGCGGTCATGTAGTCATTGTCAACGGTGCTGTTGCAGCCCTCGGGAACAAACACTCTGAACCCGTGTTCAAATCCGCATTTGACCGTGGCATCTATGCAGTAATCGGTCTGTAAGCCTGTCACGATGATCTCGTTCTCTCCCTTGCCTTTCAGGTATTCAAGCAGACCGCTGTCCCTGAAAGGACTGTTGACTGTCTTGTCGAAGACCTTTTCATCAGGCAGAGGAGCAAACCCATCGTAGATCTCATATCCCTCTGTGCCCCTGGTGAGTGCCTCGCCCACACCGTCATCATGACGCACATACACAACCTCGGTACCGTTTGCCCTCGCAGCTTTGATAAGTGCCTTTATGCCATCGACAAGTGCTGAGAACCTGTAGACCTTCTCATTCATGATAAGCTTCTGTGTGTCAACGATCAAAAGTGTCATATTGTCCTCCTCAGCCGTTTGCCCATTCTTCCATCTTTTCATCAAGCAGATTTTTCAGTCCGTCAAGTTCGGCGCATTTCTCGGTCATAAGAGGGAAGTCCGCCGCAGTCTCGGGTCTGGAGATCTCCTCCTCCAGTGCGGATATGCGACTTTCAAGATCTGCTATCTCGTTTTCAAGCTCCTTTATCCGTGCACGGCGTTTTGCGTCTTCAGCACGCTGCTGCTTCGAGCGGTACTGCTTCTGCTTGTTCTCAGTGTATTCAGCCATATCACGCGCCAGCTTTTCCTCATTCTGCTGACGTTCCAGCTCGGCTCTCTCAGCCTCTATGACAGCAGCATAAGCATCGTAATTGCCCTCGAAGTCACGCACACCGTTCTCGGAGAGCTCTATCACTCTCGTTGCCACCTTGTTGATGAGGTATCTGTCATGGGAGACAAGTATTATCGTCCCGCTGAACTCAGCCAGTGCATCTTCCAGTACTTCCTTTGTGCCCAGGTCGATGTGGTTTGTCGGCTCATCGAGGATCAGTACGTTGCCCCTCGTCAGTGCCATATGAGCAAAACAAAGCTTGGCTCTTTCACCGCCGCTGAGTACGGATATCGGCTTGAATACGTCCTCTCCGCTTATAAGCACCGAACCCAGCATATTCCTTGCCTGCTGCTCGGATATCCTCGGGAACTTGCGGTCTATGGAGCCTATGACCGTGTCCCTCACGTCAAGGCTCGAATGTTCCTGATCGAAGTAGCTGATCTTTACGTTTCCGCCCCAGCTGATGCTTCCGCCCTCATGAGGGATGAATCCCTGTATCAGTTTCAGTATCGAGGTCTTGCCTATACCGTTAGGCCCGATGATCGCCGCGTGATCGCCGCGCCTGATATGCATATCCAGCGAGGGGAGCAGTTCCTTGCGTTTTTCACCCTCACCTACCGCCAGCGGACATTTCTGTACCTTCACAATGTCCTTTGTGGGCTCAATGTCATATTCAAGTTTTATCTTGGGGGGCTTTTCAAAGGTCAGAGGCTTGTCTATACGGTCAATGCGGTCAAGCATATGCTGCCTCGATTTTGCCATCTTCGCAGTGGATGCCCTCGTCTTGTTCCTGACTATGTAGTCCTCCAGCTTGCTGATCTCTCTCTGCTGCGCTTCGTATTCCTTCATCTGACGCTCGGTGTTCATTTTCTTCTGTATCAGATACGCGCTGTAGTCACCCTTGTATGAGGTCAGATGTCCGCCCTCTATCTCGCAGATGCGTGAGCAGACTTTGTTGAGGAAATATCTGTCATGAGAGACGATAAGTATGGCTCCCTTGTAGCCTTTGAGGTATTCTTCAAGCCATGTCAGGGTGCGGAAATCAAGGTGGTTGGTAGGCTCGTCAAGTATGAGCAGATCAGGTTCTTCCAGCAGGAGCCTCGCCAGTGCGAGCCTTGTCTTTTCTCCGCCCGAAAGCGTGGATATGATACGGTCTGTGGGCGTCTTGGCAAAACCCATGCCGTTGAGTATCATCTTTATCCGGACATCCATGCGGTAGCCGTCATGAGCCTCAAAGTATGATGACAGCTGAGAGTATTCTCCGCTTACCAGTTCAAGCTGATCGGCAGGCAGGGAAGTCATCTCCGATTCAAGCTCCTCCATGCGCTTTTTTACCGTCAGCAGATGATCGAATGCGTGCATCATCTCTTCCTGTATTGTGGAGCTGCTCTCCAGTCCGCTGTTCTGTTCAAGGAATCCTATCCTCGCATTTCTTGCCGTTGCCACCGAACCTGCTCCCTCGGGCGTCTTGTCAAAACCGATCCTGCCCGTGATGATGTTCAGCAGCGTGGATTTTCCACAGCCGTTTCTCCCTATAAGACCCACTGCTTCATGATCTTCAACGGTAAAGTTTATGTCTTCCAGCAGAAGCTCACCGTTGAAATATTTGTATATGTTCTGAAGATCAAGTATCATTTATCTTTGCCCTCCGTATGGGGTATGAGCTCAGTACTCATAAAAGCTTTCTGTATTATACCATATTATAAAACGGTTGTCAAAGGCATCGGATCTGTTATGATAGGAAAAGTTGTTTAGATCCCTGCCGTATGACTGCCTGCAGATACGCTATTGTTAATTTGTTGTGAACTGATTGTCTCGCGTTGAATTATACAATGCGCTAAAATAACCAATTTTGTATGTAGTTGTTTTGTGACAATATACAAAAAACATACAAATTGGCAATTTTATCGCCAGAACTATTGAAATTTTACCGCTAATTTGTTACAATAGTATGTAGAAAGATACAAGGGAGGGAGAATAATGACATTGTTCAGAAGCAAAACCAAAAACGATCATAATGCATCGCGCAAACGGTTTATCAGAACATGCTGTGAAGGCGATGTTATTGATCTCTCTAAGGTGTCAGATCCTGCTGTTTCGTCAAAGATACTCGGCGACGGTTTCGGGGTGATCTGTTCAGGAGCGGATATAAAAGCTCCCGTGAGCGGCATCGTCAAAGATGTCTCGGATGAGGGTCATACCTACGCTATCACTTCACCCGACGGTATCGAAATGCTCGTCTTCATTACAAGGAAGGATGAGTCCGATACTATCGAGCCTGAAGTAAAGGCAGGACAGGAGATCACCGCAGGCGACCTGCTGTGCGTAAAGGAAAATGCAGAAGTTTCGGTCATCGTCACAAATGTTGAGATATTCTCAAAGTACAGGATAGCTCTCGGTAAGGCGAAGACAGTCTCCGACGGCGTTATAGTCTACGAGATCTGAGCGGAGCCTTGTGCTCCGCTTTTAGTTTTCGTCTTGTTTTCACACAGACCTCATAATTGTATGATATTATAACAATATCATACAGAAAAAAGCGTAAAGCTTAATACACTAAAAGGAGAGTGCTGAATATGAAGATCGAAGGAGCATTTGAAAGATTTATCGGCCAGGAGGTAATCGTCTATACCATATCTTCGGGTATTTCCACCGGCTCTGTCATCGAGTGTGTGCTCGAAGAGATCGGCGACGGATGGGTCAGGATAACTCAGGATCCCGGAAAGGAACCGAATGAGAGCATATTAAATATCAATAACATCGTAAGGATCCGTGAGTATCCGAGAAATAAGAACGGAAAGAAGAAAATAGTCTTTACCTGAAATAACAGCTGAACTGTAAGAAGGAGGGTGAAGTTATGCTGGTATTACTGGACGACATGAAGGTAAGAAATAAGATCGAATTTCTCAGGTATATCCGCAATGAGTTCGATGACCTCAGAAGCACAGAGATCGATGATGTGAAGGATTATCTTCTTCAGACAAATAAGGAGATAGAGTTCATCGTCTCGGACTTCGATACCATGGAGGACAATGACTTCGCCGATAAGGTGCTGGAGATCTTACAGGATGCTGCAAGATCCAATAAGAATATCAGCATCACTATGATGTGATCCCCACGGGTAAATATGAACATAACAGCGTGTTGTCGGTCAGTGATGCCGAAAATGCGCTGTTTTTTTGAGAAAACAAAAAATGAAATGATTTTCAAGAAATCGAGAGATTTGAAGAAAAACAGAGAGAAATAAAGCGTGAGAGGGATATAAATTAAAAATTCGGCGTTTTGCCTATTGACATTTGATCCCCACTATTGTATAATAGCTAATGTTGCGAGTCCAAGGGCATAAACTGCCTGTAAGACTGACTTAAAGATCTAAGGAGGAAACACTATGGCAACTTATATGCCCAAGACAAGTGATATCACCCGCAAGTGGTATATCCTTGACGCTGAGGGTAAGTCCCTCGGTAGAGTAGCAGCTAAGGCTGCAAGCATCCTTCGCGGTAAGCATAAGCCTACTTTTGCACCCCACGCTGACTGCGGAGATCACGTAATCATCATCAACACAGATAAGGCTGTTCTGACTGGCAAGAAGCTCGATCAGAAATCCTTCAAGTGGCACACCGGCTGGATCGGCGGTCTCAAGGAGATCAAGTATTCCAAGCTGATGGCTGAGCAGAGCGACAGAGCTATGAGAATCGCTGTTGAGGGTATGCTCCCCAACAACACTCTCGGCAGAGCCGCTGCAAAGAGACTCAGAGTATACAAGGGCGCAGAGCACAAGAATGCAGCTCAGCAGCCTGAAGTATGCGAGTTTTAATGAAAGGAGCAACTAAAATGTACGAATCCAAGAAGACCTATTACTACGGTACCGGCAGAAGAAAGCATTCTGTTGCTCGTGTTCGTGTTTACGAGGGTACAGGTAAGATCACCATCAACGGAAGAGATATCGACGATTACTTCGGCCTTGAGACTCTCAAGCTGATCGTTCGTCAGCCCTTCGGTATTACCAATACTGTTGATAAGTTCGATATCGTCTGCACAGTTGCAGGCGGCGGCGTTACAGGTCAGGCCGGTGCTATCAGACACGGTCTCTCCCGCGCTCTTCTCCAGTTCAACCCTGAGCTCAGAGGTGCCCTCAAGAAGGAAGGCTTCCTCACTCGTGACCCGAGAATGAAGGAAAGAAAGAAGTACGGTCTCAAAGCAGCCCGTCGCGCTCCTCAGTTCTCGAAGAGATAATCAGACACCTCAAAATCTGCGTTGTTACGCACTTTGCGAGTGGTTCAAAACTCTTTGGTCAACAATTGGTCAAGTCAATCACCTCCCTGTTCACGCAGGGAGGTTTTTATTTGTCTTCAAGCAAGGCACAGCTCGATCTGCTCGGCAGTTCGGGCTTTTGTTTTACGCAGAACATCGGCATAGATGTCGGCGGTGACGTTCACATCACAATGACCAAGGTTCTCGGACACGACTTTCAGGTCGATACCGCTGTTCAGGAGCATAGTAGCGTAGCAATGTCGGAGCTGATGCAGGGTCATATCCTCAAATTCCGTTCCTTTAGTGAAGCGTTTAAGGGACTGATAGACCGAATTGCGGTCACGGTAGTTCCCTCTTGCGGACACAAACACCATTTCGGGGTGAGCGAAATCATCACCGAGGGCGTATTTCAGCTTTTCGGTGTAGTCCCTCTGAGCGAGGAGAACCTTTTTCAGTTCCTGCCCCATACCTATGATACGGATACTGCTCTCGGTCTTCGGGTCTGTCAGCTCATGCTTTCCGCCTATATCGGTCAGCGTGTGATTGATCGAGATCGTGTTGTTCTCGAAATCAATGTCCTCCCAAGCAAGACCAAGGCATTCTCCCGAACGCATACCCGTATACAACAGCACCTTGATGATACGCTTGAAATCTTCGTCCCACGGTTTGCTTTCAAGGTATGCCATGAACCTTTTGAGCTTGTCCTCCTCCAGAGCCTTGTTTTTACGGCTTTTCTTACGCTTGGGCAGTATCACGTTACGGCAGGGAGTGTCACGGATAAAGCCCTGCTCTGCTCCCCTGCGGAAGATGCTCTGCACGATAACGTACAGCTTTTTGACCGTCGCAGGGTTCAGCTCATAGGACTGCATGATCTGCGTCAGCCTGGGAGCATTGATGTCCTTGACTTTGATATTGCCAAGAACAGGCTCAATGTGGTTCTTGTACTGCCCCATGTAAGTGTAGACGGTGCTTTCTTTCAGCTCCTGCGGAGCGTAGTTTGTGAAATACCAGTCGGCAAGCTCGGAAAAACGCATATTCTCGTTGAGCTGAGAGTAGCCCTTGCAGTGTCTCTCGAACTCAAAAGCGTACTCCTGAGCCAGCTTTTCGGCTTTCTTTTTCCTCGGTCTGAGTATCAACGTTGAAGTGTGTAACGGTTAAGGTGTTGGTGTCCAAGCTCCACAGCGGAACGTATTTCTTCTTCCGAGAATCATAGGCAGTCTGTTCGCTTTTGTATCTGCTCATAGCTCACACCTCCTCGGTCTGTTTGAACAAGGACAGAAGACTTTCCTTATTTACAAGTATCTTTCCACGTTCTCCTGCCCCTGCACGGAAGTATGAGACTTTGTTCTGATGTACAAGCATACGCACAGTATGCTCGGTAAGACCATGAATAAGCTCCGTACACTCTTTGATAGTAAGCATTGATACATTGTTCTTAGGCTTAGGCAGCTCAACTGTGACAGGTGTAGGAATAGGCACCTCTCTCACGATTTCATGATGTTCGTCCTCAACAGTAAGCTGAATAAGCAGGTTGATGATGTTGTTTACAATTTCTTTCTTCTCTGCAATAGTCATAATAGACCTTCCTTTCGTTGGTGAAAGCTCTCTGTGGCTCTCACCACAGTTCTCAAATTTAGTTACAGAGATATGCATAGTGCTTGTACAACTGTGGTCAACCGCTGGACAAGTAGTCCCATGAAAAGCGATTGAAAACCAAATAAAACTAAAAGAATATGATGCCTGAAACGTCCTATTTTACGGGATTATCTGAAATTCAGTTCGATTCATGAAAAAGTAGCCGAATACTAATCCCTAACTCAAAGAGATAATTTTTTCTCGAACACAAAGGCAGTCGGTATTGGCTGCCTTTATTTTTTATGAAGGGAATGATTAAATGACATTTTACCACGTTATTTCTGACAGCCCCAAATATGCGGGCGAGCGTTTTACTGTTGACGAAACTCATCCAAACGGGGTACATGACCGCGTGTATTCCTGCATAGACACAGTTGAAGATATTCGCCTTCATCCGGAAAAATATGAAGGCGTTGAGCTTAGTCACAATGTTGATGTTGCGCTCCGTGAGCTGGCACTTGAGAAAGTCCGCAAGGAGAAGTACCCGGAGTATCCCTCGCGTATGGCATCACTCTATGTTTCGGGCTCATTCAAGGAGGCAGAGCAGTGGGGCGATTATTTCGCAAGTCTCGGACGTCCTACATACGGGATCGCCAAGATCGAAGTAAACGGAAAAGTATTCTACGGCGATGCCTACAAGTGCTTTGACGGCTCTGTCGATGAGGAAGAAAACCTCAGACAGGCAGAGAACTATTGGCGCAACGATCCCAACGAAGACGGCAGAGAGCCTATCGTCGAGGTGCTTGTTGACGGCGAGATCGAAGTTGTTGAGATCGTCAAAGTGATAAATGCGAATGTGTGAATAAAAACGAACGCCCCGAAGCGCTATGCTTCGGGGTTTTTGTTATGTCTGTTGTATTGTTGAAAAGTAGTAAAAACAGGGAGATGTCAAGTGCCTTAATTCCGGCGTTTTGGGTTTGAATAAGAAAAACGCCGGAAGATCAGGTCAATGGGTCTTGTACCCTATCAAATACCGCTTTTCATGTATTCATCCATTTTGCTGAATACCTTTTTCGTGAATGCCACAGCTTCAATGACCGTTTTCGGACCTGATACGATGTCTCCTGCGGCAAATACTCCGGGGTTTGTGGTTTCACCGTATTCATTTACGTCAAGCAGTCCTCTCTGCGTCAGCTTGACACCTGCGGCTTTCATATCCGCACCGGGTCCCTGACCGATAGCGATTATTACGGAATCAGCAGGCACATCGAAAACGTCCGAATAATCTTCTTCAAAGCTGAAGCTGCCGTCCGCGTTCTCGATACGGTTTACACGAACGCATCTGACGGAGTCCTCTTGTATACGGACAGCCTGCGCATAGTGGATGAACTCTACTCCTTCGAGCTGCGCCATTTCGACCTCGTCATGGTTTGCCGTCATGTTTTCTTCACCCATGAAATGAAGTATCGTAACGTGAGAATGGGAACGTCTGATGGCAGTCCGCGCCGCATCGATAGCAACATTTCCCGCACCGATGACTGCGACTCTGTTTCCGAGTTTGAACGCTGACGGCGATTTCAGATAATCTACTGCAAAGTGAACGTGCCCCAGCGTTTCTCCCAAAAGTCCCAGCTTGTTAGGCCTGCCGGTGCCTGTTGCAACAAATACCGCTTTATATCCGTCCGGGAAAAGATCTTCTATCATTATGTTGGTGCCTATCCTTGTGTTCGGACGGAAGTGCAGGCCCATTTTAAGCATGATATCCTTATACAGATCCAGGATCTCTCTCGGAAGTCTGAAGGGAGGGATACCGTATTTCAGTACGCCTCCGATACTGTCCTCCGCCTCGAAAAGCGTAACATCATAACCGCTGCGAAGCAGCAAAAGTGACATCGTTATCCCTGCGGGACCCGAACCGGCAACTGCGACCTTGATCCCGTTCTTTTTTATTTCCGGGATATCGAAGGTTTCAAGATAAAACCTTGAAACGAATTCTTCGATACGGTAAAACATTACAGGTTCGCCTTTAATTCCGCGCACGCAGTGACCCGCACAGTTCCTTTCGTGCGGGCAGATTATCGAAGTAACGGCGGAAAGCGGATTGTTGTAAAAAAGAATCTCACCCGCTTCTTTGATCTTTCCGTCAAGGAATAATTCAACTACCCGCGGAACATCCGTTGCAGCAGGGCAGTGCGCCGAGCACATGGCTTTTTTGCATCTCAAACATCTTTCCGCTTCCTGTTTTATCGACGACATAGATGATTCCCCCCGAAAACTAAATGCTGGCTTATTTTACTCATACTCTAAAACGATACAGGTTCGATATTTGAACAGGCAGTAAACAAAAGCAAAGACGACGAACCTGTTTACACATATTTAATATGTTTTATTATAACAGAATTCAGCTGCGGTGTCAAGTAAACGCGGATAATATTTGATGTAATAACAGATGCAGATCTTTTCTGTATTGCCGATTGACCTTTCCGTTCTTGTGTGGTATAATTACCCTATAATCTGCTTGGGTTGGGAGTGATACGATATGGCAGTCTACAGTATTTTGAAATTTGAAGATTTTTTTCAACCTCAAAATGATGAGGAATATACAATAATTGCAGTTTTTGATAATATGATCAAAAGAGATTTTCTTGATCTCTTACGTCAGATGGCAAACGGACAAGGATGTATGATCAATGATTCTATGGGGTTCGATGCTCCCGATGAAGATGATGAAGAGAATGAGTTAAAGGACTGCATTGAAGTTTGGGAAGATTGTGGGGGTGATATGCATAGCTGTTGTCTTAGCTACACACAGTTTATTGAACTCCTGGAAATTGCCGGCAGGATATGGTTGAATAATAATATGATAAAGAATAATTGCAGAGCCATTAACAAATATGATGAAGAAACTATCCATATGCTCTTGGATAAGTTTAATAAACGGTATTTGGGCTGAGAGATCACAGTTTGCAGTCTGCCTTCATCAGCAGTCAATAAAGCCGATGACCTTCAAAAGCGATAAATGCGAATGTGTGAATAAAAACGAATGCCCCGAAGTTCGATCTTCGGGGCGTTTGTCATGCGCTCGTAAAAATCAAAGGAGATGCCGTCTGACATCTCCTTTTGTAATGCAAAATATCGCGCTGTAATTCAGTCAAGAAATTCAACATCGGTAACGTAGATGATCTCACAGGCTCCGTTGCCTGTATCGGTGCGCGAGGTGCTTGAATCCCAGCCGTATTCACGGCCCCAGCGTTTGCCGTAAACGCTGACAAGATAACCCTTGATCTTTATGTGGTCACCTCTGCGTATCTTCTTGACCTTGTGGCTTATGCTGAAATCAGCAGGGATGAGGTGGTTGTTTGAGATATGAGTGTTAAAGTAATCTATCCCTCCCACATACATAAGGTCTCTGGCATCAACATTGTCGATTTTGAGATATCTGTCTCCGTGGTCCCAGTCAATATCCATCTGCTTGTTATACTCAGCAACTTTTCCCCAGGCAAGCCCGACATCCATGGGAGAGATAGCGTCGGCCATGTCCTTCAGACCGAAGTACCTCCTTGTATGTACCGCAAGCCCCTCGATCTCGTAGGCGTATTCAAATGTGATGTTGGCTTCTCCTCCGAGATAGTCTATCCTTGTTCTTCCGTCTGCAGCAGTCTGAACAGGGTCGGGTATTCCTTTGACTGACCGCAGTTCTCCGATGTCATAGATCTCTCTGATAATGAAGAGAAGCAGCAAAATGCACAGCAGTATAAAAATTACCAGAAGGATCTTGCGCCTCAGCGGCATTTTTTTCTTGACCTTGTAGGTCATTCCCTGAAAAGTTTCTTCCATATTTAGTTGCCCCTTTTTTGTTATATATATACCCACATTATACCACTTATTTCTGCGGATGTCAATATTGACACCGTATCACCGCTGTGGTATAATGACCACAAAGAGAGGTGAGTTCAGTGACTGGTCATATCCATTCGACCGAGAGTTTCGGCACTGTTGACGGCCCGGGAGTCCGCTTTGTTGTTTTTATGCAGGGATGTCCGATGAGATGTCTCTATTGCCATAACCCCGATACCTGGGAAATCGGCAGGGGAGAGGAGCGTACTGTCGAGAGCCTCCTTGAAGAGTATGAGTCCTGCAGGGAGTTCTATAAGCACGGAGGGATAACCGTCACAGGCGGAGAACCGATGCTCCAGACCGACTTTGTCACCGAGCTTTTCAGATCCGCAAAACAGCGAGGCATACATACCTGCCTCGATACCTCCGGCGTTATGTATGATCCGAACAGTGATGCAAATGTCCAAAAAACTGTACAGCTTTTAAAATTTGCCGACCTCTGTATGCTTGATATAAAGCATATCGACGATACCGAGCACCGTAAGCTGACAGGCCATTCCAACAGGAACATCTTAGCCTTCGCAAAGCTCGTCAATGACAGCGATACCGAACTCTGGGTGCGCCATGTGGTAGTTCCCGGTATAACCGATAACGAGCATTATCTGCTCGAACTGGGCGTTTTTCTTTCACAGCTTAAAAACCTGAAAGCCCTCGATGTCCTGCCGTATCATACAATGGGCAAGGCAAAGTACGAGAACCTCGGCATAGAGTACCCTCTCGGGGATACCCCCGCCGCCGATAAGGAGACTGCTGTCCGCGCACGGGATATCATAATGCAGGGCATCCGCGACGGCTTGAAGCGTTGATGATCAGAATGTTTTGTTTTTTCTGCTTGACAAAATTGTCGGAATATGATATAATATATACGTGAACCGAAAGATGCGTCTGACGGCGAACAGGAATTACAATTTACTGATCCGGAAGGATGACTGACGGAAAAGGCAGCGGAATAAAGTATCTACGGGTGTATTGCACCTATACGAGCCTCCTGCCTTACGGTCGGGAGGCATTTTTGTTGCCTCAGCCTTCAGATCTGAAGGCATGATCTTAACAGAAAGACGAGAGGTGAAAATGAACAGGATAGCATTTATAGGACTTATGGTCGAGGATATAAGCTCGGCCGCACGGATCAACGAGATACTCCACGATAACTGGCAGTATATTATCGGACGATTCGGCCTTCCCCACGCAAGGGAAGAACTCAGCGTCATCGGTGTGGTGCTGGACGCTCCGGCCGATGTCATCAGCGCGATATCTGGAAAACTCGGTGCCCTGCACGGGGTGTCGTCCAAAACCATCTACCGCAAAGACGAACAGTAAAACATAAATAACAGGAGGATAAAATCATGGCAAAGTATGATATGAAATCACTTATTGCAGACGAATTCATCAACCACGAGGAAATACTCGAGACCCTTAAATATGCCGACGAGCATAAGAATGACCGCGCACTCATCGAGAAGATAATCGAGAGCGCACGTCCCAGAAAGACCGAGCGCGGCATCGAGTGCGCAGGCCTCTCCCACAGAGACGCAAGCGTCCTGCTTGCCTGCGAGGAGCCCGACCTCATCGAGAAGATGTTCGACCTCGCAAAAGAGATCAAAGAGGCATTCTACGGCGACCGTATCGTTATGTTCGCTCCTCTCTACCTCTCCAACTATTGCGTAAACAAGTGCGTTTACTGTCCCTATCACTATCAGAACAAGTCTATCCCCAGAAAGAAGCTGACCCAGGAAGAGGTCAAGGCTGAGGTCATCGCACTTCAGGATATGGGTCATAAGAGACTCGCTATCGAGTCCGGCGAGGATCCTGTAAACAACCCCATCGAGTACATTCTCGAATGTATCAACACCATCTATTCCGTTAAGCACAAGAACGGCGCTATCAGACGTGTCAATGTAAATATCGCCGCTACTACCGTTGAAAACTACAAGAAGCTCCACGATGCAGGTATCGGTACCTACATCCTCTTCCAGGAGACCTACCATAAGGAGAGCTACGAGAAGCTTCATCCGGCAGGACCCAAGCACAATTATAACTACCATACCGAGGCTATGGACAGAGCTATGGAGGGCGGCATCGACGATGTAGGTCTCGGTGTTCTCTTCGGACTTGAACTTTACAGATATGAGTTCGCAGGTCTGCTCATGCACGCCGAGCACCTTGAAGCAGTTCACGGCGTAGGCCCCCACACTATCTCCGTGCCCCGTATCCGCCGTGCAGACGACATCGACCCCTCTGTATTCGATAACGGTATTGATGACGAGACCTTTGCAAAGATCGTTGCCTGCATCCGTATTTCTGTACCTTATACAGGCATGATAATTTCCACCAGAGAGAGCCAGGCTTGCAGAAATAAAGTCCTCGGCCTCGGCGTATCTCAGATCTCCGGCGGTTCCAGAACCTCTGTCGGCGGTTATGCAGGCTATTCTCCCGATGAGCGTCCTCACGATACCGAGCAGTTTGACGTATCCGATCAGCGTTCACTGGACGAAGTAGTCAAGTGGCTCATGGAGCTGGGATATATCCCCTCGTTCTGCACCGCCTGCTACCGTGAGGGCAGAACAGGCGACAGATTCATGTCCCTCTGCAAGACAGGTCAGATCCAGAACTGCTGCCACCCCAACGCCCTGATGACCCTCAAGGAGTACCTGGAGGACTACGCTTCTCCCGAGACTAAGGCAATAGGCGAGAAGCTCATCACCGAGCAGCTCAAGCTCATCCCCAATGAGAAGGCGCGCGCAAAGGCAACCGAGTACATCGAGAACATCCACCTCGGCAAGAGAGATTTCAGATTCTGATATCATTTTATGCTGGCATTTGCGGACTTTCGTCCGCAGGACAGCTTAGTGCATAGCTCCAACAAGGGGACGCCCTCTCTTGCAGGGCGTCCCCTCTTCCAAAACAGTCCACCGGACTGTTTTGGAATTCACCCCTTGCCTGCTGAACAGTGGGCTGTTCAGCTTGCGCACAGCCGTATTGAGGGGGCGCTGCCCCCATCTTGAGTGCCCCTGCCAAGGGCTAACGCCGCCCTTGGAACCGGCGAATATTGCCCACACTGAGCAAGAACTAACAGTTAATTCGATTTCCCATAAGGAGGGATAATCATGAGCCTTAATTCCACACCCTCAGCCGACAGAGTCCATATCGGTATCTTCGGCAGACGCAACGCAGGCAAGTCAAGCCTGATAAATGCCCTCACGGGTCAGTCGCTCGCTATCGTATCCGATGTTGCCGGCACCACCACCGACCCCGTTTCCAAAGCCATGGAGCTCCTGCCCCTGGGCCCCGTCGTGATGATCGACACCGCAGGCCTCGATGATATCGGTGAGCTGGGCGCTCTCCGCGTGAAGAAGACCTATCAGGTGCTCAACAAGACCGATATCGCCCTGCTCGTTATAAGTTCAGCTGACGGAATGACCGATGAGGACAAGCGTATGCTTGAGCGCATCAAGGACAAGAAGCTTGCCTATCTCATCGTCTATACCAAGACCGACCTCGCACCCGCGCCGGAGCTTGACGCCGACAGCATAGCCGTCAGCGCGCAGACAGGCGAGAACATCCACGAACTCAAAGAGCGCATCGCCGCCCTCGCAAAAGAGGAAAAGGCAGAGTTCCCCATAATCTCCGATAAGGTCAGCTCAGGCGACCTCGCTGTCCTTGTCATCCCCATAGACAACGCCGCCCCCAAGGGCAGACTGATCCTCCCTCAGCAGCAGACCATCCGTGAACTGCTTGACTGCGGCTGTACCTCTGTTGTCACACGGGAGACCGAGCTTGCCGATACCCTCGGAAAGCTTGCCGTGAAGCCGAAAGTGGTCATCACAGATTCTCAGGCATTCGGCAAAGTCTCAAAAATCGTTCCCGAGGACATCACCCTCACTTCATTCTCCATACTTTTTGCCCGCCATAAGGGCAGCCTTATCGAGCAGGTAAGGGGAGCCGCTCAGATCGACAAACTGAAAAGCGGCGATACCGTCCTCATCTCCGAGGGCTGTACCCACCACCGCCAGTGCGGTGATATCGGTACCGTCAAGCTGCCCATGTTCATAAAGAAGCGCACAGGCCTCGATGACCTGAACTTCCGGTTCACAAGCGGCACCGAGTTCCCCGATGACCTGACCCAATACAGTCTTGTTATCCATTGCGGCGGCTGTATGCTCAACGAGCGCGAGATGAAATACCGCATCAAGTGCGCCCAGGATGCAGGTGTCCGCATCACCAACTACGGAGTGGCTATCGCCCACTGCAACGGCATACTCAAACGCAGCCTCAGCATCTTCCCCGAAGCCGCAGAACTGCTATAATAACGTAAAATATAAAGACCGCTGTTTATCATATTGAACGGCGGCCTTTTGTCTTATATCAAAGTATCTTTGCTATTTTCTCTATGGAGCCTGCAACAAGTGCTCTGAACTTCGGAGCTGCCTTGTCGGCACTGGCCTGGACTTCCTCATGGGTGAGGGGATTGTCGGTCATGCCGCAGGCAAGGTTTGCAACGCATGATATACCGCAGATGCGCATTCCTGCGTGACGTGCAGCAATAGCCTCTATAACGGTGGACATACCAACCGCATCGGCACCGAAGGTGCGCAGCATACGTATCTCAGCCGGCGACTCGAAAGACGGCCCTGTGAGCTGTAAGTACACGCCTTTCTGTATCCTTATGCCCAGCTCGATAGCTGTGTCGCTGATGATATCGTTGATCTCGGGGTCGTAGACTTTGCTCATATCGGGGAAACGTGTGCCCAGCTGTTCAATGTTCTGACCGATCAGCGGATTAGGTACAAAGCAGGAGATGTGATCGGTGATGAGCATGAAATCTCCGGCCGAGAAGCTGGCATTTATTCCGCCCGAGGCATTCGTCAGGAACAGTACCTCAGCGCCCAGCATATGCATAAGCCTTGTGGGGAGAACAACGTCCTGCATGGAGTAACCCTCATAGTAGTGGACGCGCCCCTGCATAACTACAACAGGACATTCCCCGATGTATCCGAAAATAAACCTGCCCTTGTGTCCGGGTACAGTCGAGATCGGAAAACCCTCGATCTGCGAGTAGTCCACAGTGCATCTGATGTCCACGGATTTCTCGGCAAAGTCACCGAGCCCCGAACCGAGCACGAGTGCCACCTTCGGCTTGAAATCTGTGATCGCTCTTACACTGTTGTAGCATGAGAGCAGCTTTTTGTACGGATCAGGTCTTGGGGGCGGCGGCGGAACAGGGAAGCCGTGAGGCTTATCTTCACCGAACCATGACGGCGGTCCGTAGACCATCTGAGCCATTTCTGCTTCGTTTACAGGTCCCATAGGTATATCCTCCTCTGCATCATCGGGCGCAGGCCCGTCTGTTTTCTGTGTGTTATCTGTCTCCTCGATGATATCATCGGGCGGCGGACCGTACAGATCCTCGATCTCTTCATCGGGGCGGAAAAACTTGTCTTTGAACAGTTTCATACTCTCATTCCTTTCCGTGCTGATCTTTGATCCTTGCGCTGTCGGGATCTGATACTGTCATTTCACTGATGACGTGACAGGTCTTATCCAAATACTTTTCTCATATCAAAAGGCGGTCTGATGATCCCTTTCTCTGTGACAAAAGCTGTTATAAGTTCGTGATCGGTAACATCAAAAGCAGGGTTGTAGCATCTGATGTTCTGGGGAGCTGTCCTTTTGGAGAAGTAAAGCCCTGTTATTTCTTCCGGCGGACGTTCCTCTATTACGATGCTGTCTCCGCTCTCGCATTCGGTATCTACAGTCGAGAGCGGGCAGAATACATAAAACGGTATGCCGTAATGTTTTGCCAGCACAGCCACCGAAGACGTTCCGATCTTGTTGGCGGTGTCTCCGTTTGCAGCGACTCTGTCACACCCCACAAAGCAAGCATCGATCTTTCCCTGCTTCATTACAAGTCCGGACATATTGTCGCATATTAGTGTTACATCCACGCCTGCATTTGACAGTTCGTATGCCGTGAGCCTTGCTCCTTGAAGTAAAGGTCTGGTCTCGTCAACGTAAGCGTGCAGATCCATACCGCGTTCCGCTCCGAGAAGCAGTGCTCCGAGACCCGTGCCGTAACGTGAAGTCGCAAGAGCTCCTGCATTGCAATGAGTAAGCATCGTGTCTCCGTCTTTTATGAGCGTGAGCCCGTACTCTGATATCTTCATGCAGGTTGCTATGTCTTCTTCGTGGATGGTTGTCGCCTCGGCGTGCATGGCGCTGACAGCTTCCCTCGGTGGCAGTCCTCTTGCCACGGAAAGTACACGCTTGACCGCCCATGAGAGGTTAACAGCAGTCGGCCTCGAAGCTATGAGCTTTTCTGCCTCCTTGTTGAGCCTGCTGTAAAATGTGGTCTTGTCACCGTCCTCCTCTGAGATCCTCAGTCCTCGGACATAAAGAGCATATCCTGCAAATATGCCTATTGCAGGCGCTCCCCGTACTCGTAGCCTGTATATCGCTTCGCAAAGCTCGTCAAGTTCCGTAAGGGACAGATACTCAGTCTGTGATGGCAAAAGTGTCTGATCTATTATGACTACAGCACTTCCGTCATCGGATAACCTCACACTGTCAGTGTCTCTGTATTGCATGGTTTCAGCCCCCTTTGACTGTTTATATTGTAACTCATTTTTCAATGATTGTCAATCTCCCGCTTTTGCTCTGTATCGCTGTAAATAATAATTTAGCGCACCGTTTGTGGAAGCTATTGAGGGAGACCCTTTTGAAAAAGGGTCATCCCTCAAACTCCCTCCCTAAAACTTTTAATTCTTTTTGGTGAGGGGTATCCGTTCTTCCAAAACATAGTCAAAGTCGGACTTTTTGCAAGTTATCCTTACCTCGGATACCCCTCACCAAAAAGCGTCAGAAGTCTTTGGAAAGGGGGCTGGGGAATAACCTTTCTTCAGAAAGGTTTTCCCCAGTAATTTCCGCAGGCAGTATGATAAATTATTATTTACAGCAATACAAATCAGAATAGTGGGGGAGCAAAAAGAAAACGGCCGCCGAAGCGACCGTTCTCTTAAAAGGATGAATATTATATGAATGGGTTCTCTGACTTATAAAGCATACCCTTAGGCTGATTGAAGCCGATCTCCTCGCAGCCGAGGTACTTGAGTACGCCGAAGATAGCCTTTCCGAAGTGACCGAATGCAACAGCGCCGTGGTGCGGGAAGTTGCCTTCGATCAGAACGTGACGGTAGAATCTGCCCATCTCGGGGATAGCGAAGATACCGATAGTACCGAAGGATCTTGTAGCAACAGGGAGAACTTCACCCTGAGCAACGTAAGCGCGGAGCTTAGCATCGGAAGTAGACTGAAGTCTGAAGAATGTGATATCGCCGGGCTTGATGTCACCCTCGAGAGTACCTCTGGAGATATCAGGCTCTCCGCCGCCTTCAAGACCGCGGTTCATGATGAGCTGATACTTCATTGTAGGATTCTTCATGATGCAGGAAGAACCGTTGCCGCAGTGGAAGCCCATAAAGGTATCCTTCTGAGTGTAGTTGAACTTGCCCTTGATATCCTCGTCATAGATATCGCCGGGAACGGAGTTGTTGATATCGAGCAGAGTAACAACGCCCTCGGAAACGCAGGTTCCGATGTACTCGGAAAGTGCGCCGTAGATATCAACTTCGCAGGATACGGGGATTCCGCGAGCAGCAAGTCTGCCGTTTACATAGCAGGGAACGAATCTGAACTGTGTCTGGAAAGAAGGCCAGCACTTGTTAGCGAAGATAACATACTTTCTTGAGCCCTTGTGAGCTTCCATCCAGTCAAGGAGGGTCAGCTCATACTGAGCGAGTCTGGGCAGGATGCCTGCCATCTTGTTGCCCTCGCCGAGTTCCTTCTCCATATCAGCGATAACTTCGGGGATACGGGGATCGTCCTTGTGCTCGTTGTAAGCTGCGAACAGGTCAAGCTCGGAGTTCTCTTCGATCTCAACGCCGAGATTGTAGAGCTGCTTGATGGGAGCGTTGCAGGCGAGGAAGTCCTGAGGACGGGGACCAAAGGAAATGATCTTCAGGTTGCGTACACCGATAACGCCTCTTGCGATGGGTACGAACTCAGCGATCATATCAGCTACTTCATCGGGAGTGCCAACGGGGTACTCGGGGATGTAAGCCTTGATGTTTCTCAGAGCCAGGTTGTAGCTTGCATTGAGCATACCGCAGTAAGCATCGCCTCTTGCATCGACGAGACATTTGCCGCAGTTCTCCTCAGCAGCTGCCACGAACATTGTGGGGCCGTCAAACTTCTTGGCAAGCAGGGTCTCGCAGGTCTCGGGACCGAAGTTTCCGAGATATACTACCAGTGCATTGACGCCGTTAGCGACTACGTCATCAAAAGCCTTGAGCATATCGAGCTCGTTCTCTACGGTAACTTTGCACTCGTAGATCTCACCGTACTTAGCCTTGTACTCCTTACATACATTTTCCCTTCTCTGAGCGGAAAGGGACATCGGGAAACAGTCACGGGAAACCGCGATGATTCCGACTTTGACATCGGGTGTGTTCTTGAACATATAATATCCTCCTAAAAATAAATTTTTGTCTTATTCAAGGATATACATATTATATCACAACATATTGCACATTTCAACACGTTTTGGGCATCAATAATAGTCAAAAATTGCTAAGTTTTTCCCATAATAAAAGGCTTTCACAGTTTATAAATATTTTTATCCCAATTTCGATATGCATTTATGCATATCATGGTGAGTCAGGATTGATATTCATGTCCGTGTGAGGATCGGTACAGAATTTTTTTACAGACTATTGCTAAATTAAAATATGTGTGTTATAATACAAATATATCAAACGATTAGTACGGAGGTAATCAAATGTTTTGCAGAAATTGTGGAAATCAGCTGGCAGACAATGCCAAGTTCTGCGGTAAGTGCGGTTCTCCTGTAGTCCAGAAGACCCAGCCTGCGGCAGAGCAGCCCGCCCCCGAACCTGTAACCGAATCTGTGATCGTATCTTCGGAGCCTCAGCCTGCCCCTCAGAACGATCAGTATCAGCAGCCTGCACCCCAGCCTCAGCCGATACCCGAGCCCGAACCTGCGCCTATCCCTCAGCCTACCCCGATACCTCAGCAGTTCGAGCAGAATTATCAGCAGCCGAATGTGCAGCAGCCCTACGTCCAGCAGCCTTATCCGCAGCAGCCTGTGGCTCAGCCTTTCCCTCAGCAGCAGGCAGTTCCTCAGCCGTCTTCGTCTTCCGGTAAGATAGTCGGCTTTGTTATGATGCTTTGCAGCATATTCTTTGTATGTACGTTTTTTATTAAATGTTATACTATTATTGACAGTGATTTCAGCGTCTATACCTATCTTGACAGGATCGCAGAAGCAGCTGAAGATAGAGATATAGGTTTCTTTAAATACTATTTCAGCGATCTTATCGGAGATTCCGCATGGTACGGAGCAGCTTTCTATATATGTATCCTCCTGAATATCCTCTTTGATGTCCTTGCTGTTATACTGCTTATTTTCGGCTTTGTACGTCTCGCATCTTCGGACAGGATGTCAGAAGTCAAAATGTGGACCGATATCAAAGTCTCCGTGCTCTTTGGCTTCCTCGGTACATTGTCCATGTTCGTCGGCGTGTTTATTGCAAATGTCTTCGATAACCTTAAAAATGACCTTGGCATCTTCGAGGAATGGGGCTGCATCCCCGGTGTACTCGTCTATGTGTTCCTCGCCGCCGAGATCGCTGTGATCTTTATCTGCGGCTTGATGAAGAGGAAAGCAGTAAGATCCGTACCGGCAAATACCCCTGCTTATGCAGTTCCGCCTGTGCCCCCCATGCCTCCCCAGTTCAGGCAGTAATACAAGCGTTTTATAAAAAGTCCGGCTTTGGTCCGGACTTTTTTTGTTATATCTATTGCAAATTTATTCGATTCAATGTATAATAGTAGTGGTATGTATTTTTGCGAAAGGGGGCATCGGATTTGAAAAGAAACAGTAAGACAGCCCGTATCATCTCAATGAGAAATACTTTTGTCATTGTGTATACGCTGCTTGCCGCTGCAATATTCGCTCTCACCTGTATCCATTTCATCAATTCAAATACCAAACAGCTGCTCATACAGTCGGAAAGCTATACCCTTTCTTCCGCTACCCACTCGCAGAGAAATATCGAGAACTTCTGCGATGACATCGAGCGTGCTCAGTATATAATCTATGATGACCCAAAGTATGTCTCTTTCTTCCCGTCAAAGGCCAATGCTACGGGTGAGGATCTCATAATTATGGACAATATCAGTGAGATCCTTACTAAGGCAAGTTATCTCGGGCAGTATGCCGATCTCGGCATCGTCTACCGCAACGGCCTCAGTGTGGGCTTCATAACCGAGGGTATAAAGAATTCCATGGGTTCAAACCTCTTCCAGCGTTCGCTGACAATAATGGAAGGTAAGGACTCCTGCTGGACAGTCCTCTATTATCAGAATGTGTCAAGAGCCTGCTACCTGAAAAAACTCAATGAGAATGCCGTTTTCATAGCTTCTTTCTATGTGAGCAAACTCAGCGGATCTTTCATAAAGATGCAGGAGAATAATAATCTCGTCTTGTTTGTCACCGATAAGGATGACAGGATCATCTATGCCACAGAGAATGCTTCTCAGAGTACCGGCGACCGTCTGCCCTATGACCTCGTGGAGCGCTTTTCGGGTCTCAGCAATGTGACCGTGGGCGACAGCAGAGGCGGCGCCACAATGATGACCCTCAAAAACGGCTGGAGAGTCTATTCCGTGGTCTACCCGAATAAATCGGGACGCTTCGGCATGGCCGATACAGAAAGCTTCATCCTTATTATCGGTCTCTCGCTGTTCATATTATTTATCGCTTTCGGTTTTATCATCTCAGCTTTCTATACCTCGGAGAGAAAGACCAAGAAGATCGTCGAGAACCGTATCGACAGTGCCACAGGTCTGCTCACTCCATTCTATTTTGAAGAAGAAGCTTCCGATTTCCTCGAGACCGCACTCCTCGGAAGTACATGGTCTCTTGCCAAGATCCGTATCAAGGATCAGGATCTTATCGCTGAACGTATCGGCGAGGAGTTTATCTCCGACGGTGTGATAAGGATCACTTCCATTCTGAAGAATACCTTCGGTGAGACCTCTGTCATCGGTATCAATGAGCATAGCGAGTTCACAGTCTTTGCCGATTTTACCGACTATGATATCTTTAAGGCTCATGAAAAACTCAAAGCCAGTCACGATGAGTGCCTCCGTGCCTTCAATAAGCTGCTCGTGGGTCTCAGCGAGGACTATAAGCTCAATGTAGCTGTGGGCGTTTGTATCTATCCCGATAACGGACGCGATTTTGATGAGCTCGATTATAAAGCAAGCCTCGCTCTTGAAGAAGCTCTCGAAAAGAACAAGAACAGCGACAGCCTTGTGTACTATGATGAAAAGCATATGTCAGGGGGTGAAGGCAGATGAGAAAAAAAGCAGCCGCCCTCTCTCTGATAACCTCAGCAGTAATGCTTATGTCATCCTGCGGCGCTTCCGATGTCATTCCTGCCCGTGAGAGCGTTACAATATCATTCTCCTGGTGGGGCAAGGACCTCATGAACAACTATACCATAACTGCCATGAAGAAATTCGGCAAACTCAATGAGAATATCGACGTGCTTACCGATTTCAGCGAGCTTGAAGCCGCTCAGAGCCGTATGTTCGTTCACTACGCCGCAAATAACGAAGCCGATGTCATGCAGATCGATTATGAGTGGCTGTATCGCCTCTCCGATGAAGGCCAGGGCTTCTATGACCTAAGAGAACTTTCGGATATCATAGACCTCAATACCTTCTCCGAGGAAGAACTGGCTTACGGTACGGTCAACGGTAAGCTTATGGGCTTGCCCATATCGCTCAATGCCGAAACATTCTACTATAATAAAGATGTCTATGATCGCTACGGCCTCGAACTTCCTTCTAAATGGAGCGACCTGTTCAAAGCCGCCGAGACTATGAGCAAGGATAATGTCTATCCCCTCGAAATGGATATGACCTCTGCATGGCTCTCATGTTTAGCACATCAGGAGCAGATCACGGGTAAGCATTGCTTTGATGCAAATTCAAAACTTGTCTTCACCAAAGATGATTTCCGTATGATCCTTGAGTTCTATAAACAGCTTGTTGACGGTAAGGTCATCAGGCATTATGCTCTGAACGAAAAGAATGACTTTCTCAACGGAGTTTCGGCAGGCGCCGTGTATTGGATCTCCAACGCGGGATATTATTGTCAGCCGCTTATAAACAGAGGCTTCAATGTCGTTATCGGTGACTATATACGTGAACCGGGCTCACTGATCTCGGGCTGGCACGCAAAGCCTACCGCCCTCTACAGTATAAAGAAAAGCACCAAGCATCCCGTTGAAGCCGCAAAACTCGTCGATTTCCTGGTGAACAGTCAGGAAATGGCTCTCCTTCAGGGTACCGAAAAAGGCATCCCCCTTAGCCGAGCGATGCTCGAGGTCCTCGAAGCAGACAAGACCCTCGTGGGTATCCAGTATGAAGCCAACAATAAGCTCTCTTCTTCGGGAGAGATAGACAGGATCAATCCCCATATTGAGGATCCTGACCTTCTCGATGCCTTCGACCATGCTGTGACACTGATGCTCAATGAAGGAAAAGAACCATCGGAACTTGCAGCAGATGTCTATAATGCAGCAGTTGAATCTTCAAAAACTTAAACCGATCTCAGATATCGGATAAGAAAACACGAACGTGAGGTTAATGAAAAATGGATGTATTTAAGGAAATGGGAGTCGTAAGGCTTCAGGACGGCAGAGACACAACAAGAAAGATCCTTATCTTTATGACCGCTATCTGCTTCGCTTTGGCAATGTTCTTTCTCTCTTTCGGAACAATGTTCACTATGATAGGACTTCTGCTTGCAGGCGGCGCACTCTATCTCGGTTACTATTTTTCCACTTCTCTCTATGTCGAGTATGAGTATATACTCACCAACGGAGAAGTCGATTTCGATAAGATAATCGCACAGCGTTCCCGTAAAAGACTCTGTACTGTAAAGCTCTCCGAGACTACAGCATTCGGTAAAGCCAATGAGAATGCCGATACCGAGAATGCCGATACCTATGTGGTGGCTACAGCCAACGATCCCGAGCAGACTGACTATTATCTCAGAGTAAAGCATAAGAGCCTCGGCGATACAGTGATCTATTTCACCCCCACCGAGGAGTATATCGAACTTATCAAGCAGTTCTTCCCAAGAACACTTAAATACTGATATGTATTCTGTCGGCATTGATCTCGTCGAGATCGCAAGAGTGAAAAAAGGCTGTACAAACCCAAGATTTGTTGACAGGGTGTATTCCAGGGACGAGCAGGCTTTGTTCTTCTCGGATAAGCCTAAGTTTGACTCTCTTGCAGGCAACTGGGCAGCCAAGGAAGCATTTTCAAAAGCCCTCGGAACAGGAGTGGTCGATTTCGCACTTGCCGAAGTCGAAGTCCTTCGCAACGAACTCGGAGCTCCCTATTACCGCCTCAGCGGCAGAGCAGCCAAAGCTGCCGAGGGTATGAGCTTTTCGGTCAGCATCACCCATACGAAAGAACTCGCTCAGGCTGTCTGTATAGCTTATAAAGCATAAAGGAGAAACTTATGGATCTCAGAAGACTTGTCGTTACACCGCCTCAGATGCGTACCGCGGAGCTTGCCGCGGCATCTCACGGTGTGCCCGATAATAAACTGATGGCTATCGCAGGTAAAGCACTCGGCAGAAGAGTGCTCAGCGTGGCCCAGCAAATGATGAGAAAGAATATCCTCATTATCTGCGGTACGGGCAATAACGGCGGCGACGGTTATGTCGCGGCTGATTTTCTGCTGTCTTCCGCAGCAGATGTAATGATAGTCAAGTGCGGTGAGCCAAAAACAGAGCTTGCCAAAGCTGCATATAATAAGATAAAGGGTAGATGCGAGATGGTGTCACTCAGCAATGCCGTGATCCATCCCTCGCTGACCGATGCCTTTGAAATTGTCGTTGACTGCGTCTACGGTATAGGTTTTCACGGTGAGCTTCGTCCCGAATTGCAGATGCTTTTCCTGCGCTTCTCACTCAGCGATGCCTACCTCATCGCCTGCGATGCACCCTCGGGCGTAAACAGCCTTAACGGTAAAGCTGCTCCCAATGCCTTTGATGCCGATGAGACAGTTACTTTCCATCGCCCAAAACTCGGACTTCTGCTGTCTCCTGCCAAGGAGATCTGCGGCAATATCATAACTGTTGATATAGGCATCGGCGATTACGTTGATGAGTATGCCAAAGTAAGACTGCTGAATACCGATTTTTCGTTTGCAGGCTCTCTTCTTCCGTTCCGTCTTGAGGACAGCCATAAGGGTACCTACGGCAGACTGACTATGGTCTGCGGATCGGGTGCCTATCCCGGAGCTGCAATGATCTCCACCAAGGCAGCCCTCAGATCCGGTGTCGGCATCGTTGACCTGTGTACCACCGAGAAAGTCATCTCTGCCGCAGTTTCGGCTATGCCCGAATGTACCTATACCTGTGTGCCCTGTGATGAAAACGGCTTCATGACTTCCGATGCCGCCGATATCATCCTCAGATCCATGAGCCGTTCGGATGCCGCCGTTATAGGCTGCGGCCTCGGTAAGACCCCCGAGACCGAGAAACTCGTGGCAGAACTTATAAGAAAAGCTAAGATCCCCCTGATAATAGATGCTGACGGAATAAACTGCCTGTCTGCGCATATAGATGTATTAAAGGAAAAGCAGACAGAGATCATCCTTACACCTCACCCTGCCGAGCTTGCAAGGCTTTGCGGAACAGATACCGTCAGTGTTATGCAGGATCCCTTCGGCCATGTGTGTGAGCTTGCCGAGCAGTATAACGTCACAGTCCACGCCAAAAATACCCAGACGCTCACCGTCAGGGAGCATATGGGCTATATCACCGATTTCGGCTGTTCGGCACTTGCAAAGGGCGGTTCGGGAGATATGCTCGCCGGACTTATCGGCGGATTTGTATCCCAGGAAGTACCTGCGGATCACGCCTGCGTGCTTGCGGATTGCGTTATGGGTACCTCGGCGCGTATGCTCTGTACCGAGCAGTCACCGAGAGGCATTCTCGCTTCGGATATCATAGCACGTATCCCCCGTACCCTCTACGAGATGGAGCATGACCTCTGATATGCAGATATCACGGCTTTTCCCTGAGTGAACTCTCACTTTCGGAAAAGCCGTTTTTTGTATGGAGGTATCATTATGCGCAAAAAGATCCTTATCCTTGTAGCGGCACTTGTTCTTGCAGGCTGTAGTTCGGGAGGTGCTTCGGCTGATAAACTCGAAGAAACTTTTGTTTATTCGGCAAAGCTGGAAGAAATGGGCATCACAGCAGAGCTTGAGAGAGCATCGGGCTCAGGGTGGAATATTACAGTCTCAGAGCCTGCCACCATAAAAGGTATGCAGTTAAGCTACCTCGCAGACGGAAAGTGTACTCTCCGCTTTGAGGGCCACGCCGCTATCTATGACCGTTCTCAGCTGCCGCAGGGAGGCGTGTTCGACCTTATGATCGCTGCTGCCGATATGTGTATAGAGGAAAAAGGAGTGAAAACTCTCACGGACGGCGGCGATACGGTAAGAACAGGCACCGTCAGGGGAGTAGGGTTTACAGCTCGCAGCAGCGGCGGTAAGCTCACCGAGATAGAACTCAACGGCGGTGAAAAGTTGATCTTTCAGCAATAAAATGTTAAACGCTCCGCAGCAGTCAGTGCCGCGGAGCGTTTGTTTAAGTGTTTATCAGTTTTGCATTTTCGAGATGGGCGTACAGCTGACCGTCTTCAAGATAAGTGTTGAATGTGCCTTCGACAATTATCTCGCTGTTCAGCTTGGGATAGTCGGTAGGGTATTTGTGCTCTCCCGCAAGCTCAAATTCCAAACCCTGTGCACAGCAGGCAGTCGCATCAGAGATCAAGACAGAGAAATAGCGCATTTTCGTCTCTTTGACGTAGAGCTGATTGAATGTCCCTTTGGCACGTATCTTCTTGCCTATGAAATCTTCGGGCTTAGCCATTATTGAATATACCTGAGCATATACAAGGTTTGTTTCGAGCTTTGTAAGATCAATGTCCACAACACCGTCCGAAGTATCGGGGATGCTTGTGTCGGGAGCTGAGGTTTCCGTTGCCTGAGCCGCAAGAGATTCAGCCTCCGATATCACGTCCAGATCGTTCTGGGTAAGGGATACATCCGCCGAAGGATCGGCATCGCTTGCACTTGACAGCATACCGTCGATCTTTGAAGTGTCACCGCAGCTTGCCAGCATAGCAGCTGCCGCTAAAACAAGTATAGTCTTTTTCATGGTTATACCTCCTAAGCTTTGCCCTTTATCATCGAGATCAGGCTGAACAAGATGAACATGATTATATCCGCCGTTACTATTGTGGAACCTACAGGCGTTGAGAAAAGTATCGCCGCCAGTATTCCTGCCGATGCACACAGTACCGAGATCATCGCCGAACATACTACAACTCCCTTGAAGCTTTTGAAAAGCCTCATAGCAGAAAGTGCAGGGAAGATTATCAGTGCCGATATAAGCAGCGAACCCACGAGGTTCATTGCCAGCACGATTATAAGTGCAGTAACTATGGCGATCACCGTGTTGTAGAGATCGCTCTTTACACCCGTTGCCTTCGAGAAATCCTCGTCAAAGGTCACGGCAAAGATCTTGTTGTAGAAAAGCAGGTATATCAGCATCACGATTACTGACATTATTATGCAAAGCCATACGTCGCTGTCGGAAAGAGTCAGTATCAGTGTCGAGCCGAACAGTGTGCTGCATACGTCACCTGCAACATTTGCTGATTTTGAGAACACGTTTATCAGCATATATCCAACAGCCAGAGCTCCCACCGAAAGCATGGCAACGGCAGCGTCACCCTTGATCTTGGCGTTCTTGCCTGTCCTGAGCAGCAATATAGCCGTCAGTACAGTCACGGGCAGTATTATGACATTCTTCTCGGTGAATCCCGCAACGACAGCTACCGACATAGCCCCGAAAGCTACGTGAGACAGTCCGTCACCGATGAAAGACAGCCTTTTCAGAACCAGTGTAACTCCCAGCAGTGATGAACACAATGCTATCAGCAAACCGACTATCATCGCTTTCTGCACCATCGGGAACGTGAAGTAATATGCTATCTTGTCTATAAGCTCACTCATCGCTGTCACCCCTCAGTGCTTCCGCAAAGCTCTTGCCTATACTGCTTTGCAGATAATCTTCTTTGCTGCCGAAGAACAGCTGCTTCCTGCTGCCGATGTGCAGTATAGTCGAAGCATACCTCACTGCGGCATTTATGTCGTGTGAGACCATGATAACGGTCATTCCGCCCTTGTTCAGCGATGCTATAAGCTCATACATATCCTGCTGAGCTTTAGGATCAAGACCCGTTACAGGCTCATCCAGCAGTATGATCTTGTCTGCCGCGCAGAGTGCCCTTGCAAGCAGTACCCTCTGCTGCTGACCGCCCGAAAGCTCACGGTAGCACCTTTTTGAAAGTTCCGTGATACCCAGCCTTTCCATCGCCTTAGATGCACGGTCTTTCTGTTCCTTGCTGTAGAAAGGTCTCATTCCGCATTTGGCAAGACAGCCCGAAAGGACTATCTCCCTCACAGAAGCAGGGAAGTCTCTCTGTATGACTGTCTGCTGCGGAAGAAAGCCTATATCTCCGCGCTTTAATCCGTCACCCAGAGATATGCTTCCGCCGCTGACGTTTTTCAGTCCAAGCAGAGACTTTATCAGTGTGCTCTTGCCCGAGCCGTTCTCACCGAGTATGCAGAGATAATCTCCGCTTTCCACCGTGAAATCCAGCCCCGTGGCGACCGTGTTCCCTTCGTAAGCGAGCGAAACATCCTCGCATCTGATCTGTACCGACATATCCGATCCTCCGAAAAATATCAGACTTTAGAGGTTTTCTTTCAGCACCTCATAGTTACTGCGCATGATATCAAGGTAAGCTGCTCCTGCCTCGGTCTGTGCTTTTGTTATCGACTGCAGCGAGTTCAGTACGCATACCTTGCAGTCCTTGTGCTCACTTGCCTCGATTATCGCCTTGGCGATCTTTCCGTCAGAGCTTTCGATAGTGTATATCGCCTTGGGATTAAGCGAGTTCAGCTTTTCAGCCAGGAAAGTAACAGTCTGGAAGCTTGCCTCGGTCTCAGCCGAGCAGCCAATGAATGCTGCATAGTAGTCAAGACCGTAATCCTCAACAAAATATCTGAACGGGAAGCGGTCTCCGAAGATCAGCGTTTTGTTGGATGCCGACTTGAACAGATCCGAGTAATCCTTGTCCAGAGCATCTATCTTCTCAGAGTAAGCCGACAGTCCGGACTTGTAGCTTTCTGCTCTGTCGGGATCAAGTGCGCAAAGTTCATCGGTGAGCTTGCCGCAGATCTTCTTTGCATTTTTGAGGGAGAGCCATACGTGCTCATCGTACTCGGGACCTTCTTCCTCGTCTTCGTCCTCTTCTTCCTCTTCTTCTCCCTGCATACCTTCCTTGAGTTCTTCTTCTTTTGCGTCATCACCGATGATCTCCATCAGCTCGACAACTTTCATATTCTTGTTTGAAGCGTTCTTCAGTGCATCCTTTACCCAACCGTCGGATTCTCCGCCAACGTATATGAACATATCGCAGCCGGAGATCTTCATAAGGTCATCGGCAGTAGGCTGATAGCTGTGAAGGTCTGTGCCGTTCTCCATAAGGCAGCTTATATCCAGTCCGCCCTCGTTGCTGCCGGCGATCTGCTTAACCCAGTCATACTCGGGAAAGATCGTGCATACGATCTTCTTGCCGTTGGTCTTGGCACCCGATGCACTGCTTCCCGAACTTCCGTCCGAGCCGCAGGCTGAAAAGCAGAGAAGTGAAGCTGTCGCAGTTACGGCAGCTATAAATCTTTTGATACTGAATTTAGACATAAAAATAACCTCCGAAATAAATATCGCAACAATAACAGACGCAAAGGTGCATAATGCGCCCTGCGTTCAGACACAGTTATAGTGCGGTATTCAATTCAGAAGTTCTGTCTTTAATGTTATAAGTGTATCCGACCTGCGGCAGACCTTTACCGTAAGTATAACAGCGGCAAACACCATTACGGCGGCAGCAGTGATACAGAGGTTCCCGGTGTCCTCCGAAGTCGTTTCAAGCAGATCATCGCATACAGCGAGCTGAGCACATATGTCGCAGTCATCGCCGTGGCATTCGTGAGAGGAATACAACGCAGAAAAGACCGCCGAGCCGATAACGGCGCAGACGATCACAAGCGTAAGTATTATCGCAGTTATGCGCTGACTTATGCTTTTCATGCCTTCTCCTCCACACAGATCATTTATCACAGATCATTTGCAGCTTTTGCACACTCCTGCAAGGACCATGTTCCTGTCAATGGTAAATCCATCGGCACTGTCGAGCCTGTCGATCAGTTCTTCGCTCAGACGGGAGTTCATATGTATCAGCTTTCCGCATACACGGCACTTTAAATGCAGATGGTCACTGCAAGCATCTCCGTCTGTCATCTGATACAGAAACTCACGGCTGTTGCCGTTGACTGTGCGCTTGACGATACCCTCGCTCACAAGCTCCTTTATAAGCCTGTACAGTGTGCTTTCCGAGGGGACATTCCTTTCAGAGCTGTCCGACCTCATTGCTTCTGCCATAGCAGCAACAGTCATAGCCTTGTCGCTGTTTTCCTTCAGGAAACGTATCAGCGACATTTTCTGAACAGTTTTATACTTAGCCATAAGGTCACCAACTCTCTTGATCCCGAATTTGAAAGTAACTGTCAATTTTGTATTTTATCACACTACACACTTCAAGTCAACCGAGAGAGTATATTCTTTACATATTATTAATATATATCTGACAGAAAAAACCGCACCATCACGGGGATGGTGCGGAAGATCATTAAGTTATTTCATCTTTGAGAAGTCGAAGTTGTCGAGATCGAGGTTTGAAGTGTCAAGTCCGTCCATATCGCCGTGATTGTTGGAAGACCTTTTCTCCTGTTCAAGCTCCTGCTGTGCAAAGCTCGGCTCCTCGGGAAGAGTGATATTATCCACCTTGACAGGCTCAACAGGCTGCAGCGAATGAGGATCGGGTGCAGGCCTCATATAGCTCGGCACTTCGGGAGAAGCAGACTGAGCATACTGCTGCTTGGCCTGATTATACATCGTAGGCTGATCGAAGATAGCCTCTGCACCTGTAGCCTTGGGCCTCTGCGGAGAGAGCGGCATACCGCTTGCAATAGCCTGTTCGCGTGCTTCGTTCTGCTGCTGGAAGTCCTTGGCTCTGTTCTCACCGTGGCACATAACGGGTACGGTCTGCTCGAACATACCGTAGAGAGTAGCAATAAAGTTTGCGTCAACACGCATATTTTTAATGATCTCAACGTTATTGCGCTGATTCTTTCTTGCATTTACAAGAGTGGAGTGGGATATAGTTACATAGTTTTCATCGAAATAGTTGCTTCTTTTGTATGTGACCTTTAAGTAGATCTCGGGGATACGTGCGATAACACCTATCGGTTTATACGCAAACAGATGCTCGGGGTTCTTCATAATATCGTTTTTGATCATCGCATTAGCATTGCCCTGACCGTTGTAAGGACCCTCAAACAGGAAGTTAGGAGCATTCTTGTCCTCAATAGCCCAATCACCCTCGTTCTCAACGAAAGGATCATTAGCCTTTGAGTAAACCAGTCCGATAGCAGGAGCAGTCAGCGCAAGAAGTTCTCCAAGCCATACCATCCAAAGGAAGAAGCCCTTGACAGGCTCACTGTCAGCTGTATCGTTCCAGCTGTATCTGTGGCTCTTGATGTTCCAGCGTCCCTGCTCATTTACCATTTTTACGTAATCAAGAAGCCTTCCGGGATGTAAGGCAAGCTCCATTGTTGTGGGCTCTATCATTCCGCAGTATCTGGTAAGAAGATCATAATAGTTCTTGCAGTCGAGAATATTCTTCTTGAATTCCTCGTAGCTGCCGCCGATAAGCTTTTTAAAATCATCCTGAGCTTTATCTTTATCAAATAAGATCTTGGAAAAGTATGAATCCTCGTCTTCGTTCACGCCAAACTGCTGCATGGCATCAGATGTGGAAGCTTGCTGAAAAAGAACATACATCAGCTGTAAAGACTGATCGAACTTCTCGTTGTTTGTGTTAACGTTTGACCATAACTCGACTTCTGTAAAACCGTCGCGGTAATGTTTGTCAAAGTCTCTCGAACAGTATGTTGCCCATCTGCCGACAGTGGCAAAAAGCACGGCAACAGTTGCAACGATTGCAGCGATCATAGGAGCACGTATCTTGAATTTCTTTACTACCATAGCACCGAGAGCTCCGATGCCGAAACCCGACAGTACAGCCATGACTATGTTGAGGTAGATAAGAGGCATCCACGATTCAATGAACTCATAGACCCAGTAGATGATAAATCCACCGAAAAGTACAACTGCAAACAATACTATCAATCCTACAGGATTGAATTTGTTTGAAGGCTTGTAAGTGTTGAAAGTTGTCATTTCCTTTACCTCCGTTAATAGGTGTTCTAAATTAAATTATACCACATTCTTACAGTAATTGCAATAGATAAATGCGAAAAAAGTTGTTTTGAAGCACCGTTCCACCCCGAACTGATGTAATAATTGTGAAAAGGTATTGCAAAACGGAAGAGAATGTGTTATACTAATAATACTTGTGAGACTATGATATTTAAACTGTATACAAAAATCAACAGAGAGGGAGTGGCTTCTGAATGATAAAGGTTACTAACCATATCGGTACCATCGGCGTTTCCGCAAGATATCTGCGTTCTCTTATCTCACAGACGGCGGAGAGCTGCTTTGGAGTTTCTGCCATGAACTATTACGGCCCCGTGCAGAGCATGAACAATATGCTCAAAAAAGGCCGTGCGGAAAATAACGGTGTCATTATCAGACAGAAAGATAACAAGCTTGTTATTGATCTGCATATCACCGTTTCTTATGGACTCAATATCGGTGCAGTCACCGAAAGTATTATCCATAAGGTAAGCTATGTCCTGACCGAAAAAGCAGGCATAGAGGTCGATGCCGTCAATGTCTTTGTTGACGGACTTGTCGATTGATATAGAGGGAGGAAATAGAATTGATCAACGGCGCATTGTTTCGCGACGCTCTGATTAGTGCCGCAAACAGTATCTCAAACAAGAAAAAATCCGTGGACGAACTCAATGTGTTCCCCGTGCCCGATGGCGATACGGGAACCAATATGTCCATGACCATCGGCAACAGCGTGGCCGAGCTCAAAAATCTGCCCGATGACACAGATGCCGGAGTAGTTGCAAAAACAGCAGCTTCCTGCCTGCTCAGAGGTGCAAGAGGCAACTCGGGCGTTATCCTTTCGCTCGTGTTCAGAGGTTTTTCCAAGGCACTTAAAGGTCAGGCAGAACTTACTGCCGAGAATATCGTCCTTGCTCTCGAAGCAGGTGTTGACGGCGCTTATAAGTCCGTTATGAAGCCTACCGAGGGTACCATCCTTACCGTGGCAAGAGAATCTGCCGAGAAGGCAAGGGAAGTCAGCCGTACAACAAATGATCCCAAGACAGTCTGGGATGAGGTCTGCGCTCAGGCTAAGATCACTCTCGATGAGACCCCCAAGCTCCTGCCCGCACTTGCAAAAGCAGGTGTCGTTGACGCAGGCGGTATGGGTCTGCTCATTATCTTCGAGGCAATGAGAGATGTCTTCAACGGCGGAAGTATTGTCGCTGTCGAGAATGCCGAGCAGAAAACCGTTACTATCGACTCGTTCTCATCTGTTGTAGGTCAGTTCGATGAGGAGATCCATTTCACCTACTGCACAGAGATGATCGTCACCAAGAAGAAGGGCTGCGACGATGCTTCCAAGCTCCGTGCGTACCTTGAAACTATCGGTGACTGCGTTGTTGTTGTCGATGACGAGGATATCATCAAGATCCACGTTCATACCAATGACCCCGGTCTCGCTATACAGAAAGCTCTCGATTTCGGTACCATCAATCTCCCGAAGATCGAGAATATGAAGATGCAGCATAAGGCTAAGCAGAAGGAGTCCGAGCAGAAGTTCACTCCTGCCAAGCCCGAGAAACCCTACGGCTTCGTCGCTGTTGCAGCAGGCGCAGGCATAGAATCCATGTTCAGGGATATCGGCGTTGACTGCATCGTAAAGGGCGGTCAGACAATGAACCCCTCTACAGAGGATATCCTCGCAGCTATAATGTCTACTCCCGCCGAGACCGTCTTCGTGCTGCCCAATAACAAGAATATCATCATGGCTGCCGAGCAGGCTGTCAAGCTTGCCGACAGAAAGGTCTGCGTACTCCAGACAAGAACTATACCTCAGGGCATGAGCGCAATGCTCGCATTTGACCCCGATGCCGATTTCACTGCCAACCGCCTTGAAATGACAAAGGCTCTCGAGCGCGTGTCTACAGGTATGGTCACTTTCGCTGCAAGAGATTCCGATTACGAGGGTCACGCTATCAAGCAGGGTGAGATACTCTGCCTCGTGAACGGTAAGCTCACCCTGGTCGAGAAGGATATCGCCAAGGGCGCATACAAGATGACCAAGAAGCTCGTAAAGGGCGACAGTTCTTATGTTACTGTTATCTACGGTGCTGATGTCACCGATGACGATGCTGAGGAGCTCGCAGAGCAGATCAGGGAGAAGTACCCCGACCTCGATGTAAACCTCATCAGCGGCGGTCAGCCTGTGTACTACTACATCATTTCAGTAGAATAAAATCTGATCTTACAGCCGTCCGTTTTCGGACGGCTGTTTTTTTGTCCCGTGAGATAAATTATTATGAAAATGTAAATTTACGCAGATACCTCTTGACATCGTGGTAACAAGTTACTATAATTATAAGCAGAAACTTGTTACTGCATAAGGAGGCATCTATATGACAACACAGGAAATGTTCACAGCATTCGGACAGGACAAAAACAGGATGATACAAGGTATCTTTTCGAGTATTTTCATTATCCAGAACCGTATGCAGACCTCAGGTGAGAAGATACAGACGGAGATCTCAATGAAACAGTGGCTTCTCATCGCCATGACCTTAAACTGTCCCGAGCCGAGAACACTCACAAACGTAGGGAATATGATGGGCTGTTCAAGACAGAACGTAAAGAAGCTTTCGGCTGCTCTGGAGAAGACGGGCTTTGTCGAGCTCAGAGCAGGAAAAAATAATTCCGTAAGTATCGAGCCTACAGAAAAGGCATTAAAGTATTTTGCGGATATCGCTCCGCGGCACGAAGAAACGCTGGAACTGCTGTTTCAGGACTTTTCCGAGGATGAATTGGCTCAATTCTATAATCTTTTCGGTAAACTCTATTCAGGTGTCGAGAGGGTTGAAAAGTATTCGGAGGGACTGTCAAAATGAAAAGAAAGGGGAGAAGCAGAATGATACATATAATTATAGGGGTATTTCTCATCATAGCAGGAGCACTGGTGATCTGGTTCAATATATCTTACTCGGCTCTGAAAAAGCAGTTCGGAAAAGATATCGAAAGACTGACTAAAGAAAACAGGCTCGAGACCGCCGGAGAATCCTTCACAGAAAAAGACTTTGAGCATCTGCCCGAAGCAATACAGAAGTACTTGAAAAACAGCGGTTATATCGGCAAGGAAAAGATGTCCTGCCTCAAAATGGAGTATAAGGATGTCAATTTCAGAACAGGACAGAAAGGCGCAAAACTGAAAATGGATTACACTCAGTATAATTTCGTCAAAGAGCCTTGCAGAATGGCACTGAATGACGCTTCTATGTTCGGTGTACCGTTTCAGGGCTATGACTACTATGAAAACGGCAAAGGCGGTATGAAAGGCGTTATCGGCAAACTTATCACTTTGTTTGACGAAACCGGCGATGAAATGGATAAAGCCTGCCTCGTTACCTTCCTTGCCGAGAGCCTTTTTGTTCCTACAGTTCTGCTTCAGGACTATGTCACTTTTGAGCAGATAAGCGATCATGAGGTCAAGGGAACGATCACCTTCAAAGGGAAGACCGTCAGCGGAGTTTTCACATTTAATGAGAAGTATGAAATGGTTTCCTTCACAACGACCGACCGCAAGGACGACAAGACCCCCTGGACTGCGATTTGCTCGGATTATGAGGTGTCGGAAAACGGCATAAAGCTTCCGAAGGTATTTAAAGCGGTGTGGAACTTCCCGGATGAGGACTTCGTCTACTTTGACGGAAAGATCAGCAGCGTCACATACCTCTGAATCAGTCAAAAACGGTGATCATGCATTGACAAATACTATCAGATGTGGTATCATCATAGAAAAAGAAATGGGGCAGTAATATGGATAAGGATTTTGACATACAGGAATATATGACCAAAGGCGTAGAGCGTATCGTCAAGGATGCAGTCAAGGCGACTCTGAAAAATCCGAGGGAAAGCGCGTTTATGGTTAAGTTTGCCGCTGCGAGCAAGTCAGCCTCGAAAAAACGCAGGCTCGCCGAGGAAAGGGGAGAGCATATCCCGCCGTTCCTTATCGCAAGCATCACCAGTAAGTGCAATCTTCACTGCGCAGGATGTTACTCCCGATGCAGCCACGCAACGGTCGATGCCGAGCCTGTCAGACAGCTTGCTTCTTCCGACTGGGCAAGGATCTTCGATGAAGCCGATCAGCTCGGCGTCAGCTTTATCCTGCTTGCAGGCGGAGAGCCTATGATCCGCCGTGATGTCATCGAGGCGGCGGGCAGCAAGAAAAACATATTGTTCCCCGTGTTTACCAACGGAACATATATAGACGAGAGATATTACGAGCTTCTTGACAAATGCCGAAATATCATTCCGGTTATGAGCATTGAAGGAAATAAAGAAACTACCGATGCCAGACGCGGCAGCGGCATCTACGATAAGCTCATCGCCAATATGGAGCAGTTCAAAAAGCGCGGACTTATCTTCGGCGCATCAATCACCGTAACCACACAGAATTATAAAGAGGTAACTTCCGACAGCTTCCTTGCCGCTCTTTCTTCAAGAGGATGCAAGGCGGTCATATTTGTTGAGTACGTTCCCGTTACCGAGGAGAGCAGAGACCTTGCTCCCACCGATGCCGAGCGTGAATACCTGGCTGCGGAGATCTCAAGGCTCAGAGAGCAAAACTCCGAAATGGTCTTCGTCTCCTTCCCGGGAGATGAGAAAAACTCAGGGGGCTGTGTTGCCGCAGGCAGAGGTTTTTTTCATATCAATTCACACGGCGGTGCCGAGCCTTGTCCCTTCTCACCTTACTCGGATGTCAACATAAAGGACAGACCTCTCCGCGATGCCCTTAACTCGCCGTTGTTCAAGGCACTGCAGAGCGGTGATATCCTCCTCGATGATCACGATGGCGGCTGCGTCCTCTATGAAAAGAAAGATCTCGTCGAAGCACTTCTCGGATAACATACTTGCAATAAAAAAACACCTCCGAAGAGGTGTTTTTTGTTTGTGTCATTCTGCTGTTTCGGGTTTGCGGAGATATTTCTTCTCAAATTCGGGTATGGAGATCGCTTTATCAAACAGCCATCCCTGAGCCATCTTGTGACCCGAACTTGCAAGGATCTGCGCCTGAGCCTCGGTTTCAACGCCCTCGAAGATGATGCCCTTGTTTGTAAGATCAATGAGCGAGCAGATTTGATTGACGTAGTCTCTTGCCTGAGGACTGTTAGCTATGTTATCAATGAAGACTTTGTCCACCTTAACGATATCAACAGGTGCATGAAGCAGTACACTCAGCGAGGAATAACCCATACCGAAGTCATCAATATCTATCTTGAAGCCGTATTCACGCAGTTTCTTCATGTCATTATAAAGAGCGTTGAAATCCTGCATGAACGAGCTTTCGGTTATTTCTATCTCGATAAGAGACGGGTCTATGCTGTAGAAATCGCAGAGAGCCGTGAGCCTGTCAACGAAATCTTTTCTGCTGGCATGGTTGCGCGAGAAGTTTATTGAGATCGGGAACAGTGTGAATCCTTCTCTCTTCCAGCGCGACATAGTCTTCAACAGCGTTTCATAGATATACATATCAAGATCTATGATGTAGCCTACTCTTTCAAGTACAGAGATGAACTCGTAGGGGAGCTTGTAGCTTCCGTCTGTATTCCGCCAGCGGCTGAGAGCCTCAGCACCTATTATTTCACGGGTGTCAAGAGCAAATTTCGGCTGTAAGAACAACTCGATCTGTCCCGCCTGAAGCGCTCCTTTGAGTTCTGCTGCGATCTGCTGATCGTGGCTGCGCTGTTTTCTCATACGCTCGGAGTATATACCGCAGGGTATCTCTTTTACGCCCTTGACGCTCCTTCTTGCCAGATCGGCATTGTCAATGGCTATGGTGATATCCACATCAGGTCCTGTCATGAAATATACGCCTGTCGAAAGATGAAGGTCAGAAGCAGGGTATTTGAGCTTCTGATCGTTGGTGAAGTTATCGTTTACCCTTTTTATATCAGTTATGATAGCATCTCTCGATACATCCTTCACCAGTGATACAAAGAAATCAGAGTAGATCCTGCACGCTGAAAGGACAATAGGAGAACTTGAGATGCCTACAGCTACGTCATGAAGCATCTGGTTGCCCGAATCAAATCCGAAGTTGTCATTAACATACGAAAAGTCATTGATATCGGAATAAACCACAGCATAGCAGCAGACAGGGTCATAGGTCTTGGAGATTATCTCCTGAACACGCTCCTTGAATGCCTTTCTTGTGAGCAGTCCAGTTACGGCATCTGTCGTTGAAAGCCTTTCGATCTCTGCTTTGTCACTGTCAATGGTGTGTTTCAGCTTTTCAACATGATCTATACTGTAGAGTCTTCCGTAGATCTCCTTGATCTTGCCTGTATCATCAGCAACGCTCACGAAGGGAGCCTTGTACCATGTGAAGTCATCGTCAAATGCCGAAGTCCTGAACTGGAAGTTGCCTCTCTGCGGCTTCTGAGCAGCTGACATGAGCTTGTTTAAATAAGCCTCCTGATCATCAGGGTGCATGAACAGGGAATACTTTTTCCCGTTGACGTAATCCGTGATCTTGTTGTCTTCTTCAGCAAATCTGTTTATGCAGTTTGAAAGGGACATGGTATCCTTTTCAATATCATAGCTGAAATAGATCTCGTCAGTGTTTTCGGCGATTATCTGCATACGCTCGTTGAGATTTTCAATGTCGCGTGCAGCACGCTTTGCAGCTGTTATGTCGATGAACACAACATAGATCATATAGTTGCCGCGCTCGGTCTGACCAATGAACTTCGATCTCAGACGCAGCCATATGTTTTTCCCGTTTCTGTTGTTGAACAGTACATCCTGATCGTATACCGTGTTGTGTGCCATATGAGTCGAAGCATCACTGATCAGCGGTAACACTTCTTCACGTCTGAAAGGCACGCCGCCGTACCCCGGATGCTCGGTAGGATCGTTGTAACCGAAGATATTATAGTATTCATCGTTGGCCTTCAGCAGTACAAGCTGATCTCCCACGATTTCATACATCGCAACACCGCCCGGTACGTTTTCAAAGAGGGTATCCAACTCCGACTGGGTGTTTATATATTTCTGTTTGATGATCTCTTTATCGGTCACATTGCAGACGGTTATCCTTGTGAGTTCACGTCCGTCCTGTGATGTGTACTTGTCACCGAAGCACAGTACTCTTATGCTGCTGCCGTCCTTTTTAAGAAAACGGTGTTCAACAAACGGAGGGACTATACCCTTATTTATATCTTCAAGAATGCATATATATGCTTGCCGGTCTTCCTCAGGGATGAGCATCAGCTGGGTTATCTTGTTATTTGTTATATCTTCATTTGTGTAACCCGAGAAAGCGGTAAAAGCCTCAGTTATCTCAACGACTCTTGCCTCGTCCTGCTCGTCGATAACATACCGACAGTATTCAACAGGGCAAATGTTGTTGCTGAGCTTGCTCATAATGTGCACCTCCTTCTGTATACATTCGGGAAATAAATACCTATTTATATTATTATACACTATTTAGAAACAATTTTCAATGTTTTACTATGATTTCGGCGTTATGCCTAATTTTTTAGTTAATTTGCACAAACAATATCTCGGCGATTTTATTAACACCTTTGCTCTTGATTTTTGCCTTGCAATGTGCTAAAATATAATTTGGTATTTTATGATCTTTTAAAACGGAGGAATGAAAATGAACAATAATAAGAAGCCTTTGGCTGTAAGGATCCTCATTCTCGTGATCGCTGCTCTTATGGTAGTCGGTGCTGTTGCCGGCGCATTTCTTGGCGGCGGGATCTGATGGTAGATCTCGGCAACAGCTGGGATGCCATACTTTCGCAGGAGTTCACAAGTCCCTGGTATCTTGAATTGCGTGAGTTCCTCAAATATGAGTATTCCCATTACCGCATCTATCCGAATATGTATGACATATTCAATGCGCTGAAACTTACCGATTACGATGACGTAAAAGCAGTAATACTCGGACAGGATCCCTATCACGGAGCAGGACAGGCTCACGGACTTTGCTTTTCCGTAAAGCAGGGTGTGGAGCCCCCGCCTTCACTCAAAAACATCTTTGCCGAACTCAATGCCGATCTTGGCTTGCCTGTGCCCCAAAGCGGTGAACTCACCAAATGGGCAAAACAGGGCGTTCTTCTGCTGAACACTACCCTTACTGTGCGTGAGGGCAGCCCCAACAGCCATAAAGGCCACGGCTGGGAACTTCTTACGGATGCTGTGATCCGTAAGCTCAATGAGCGTGACAGACCCATTGTCTTTATATTGTGGGGCGCCAATGCAAGAGCGAAAAAGCAGTTCATCACAGCACCTCAGCATTGTATCATTGAGTCGGCACATCCGTCGCCGCTCTCGGCATATCACGGATTTTTCGGGAGCAGACCTTTCTCGAAAGCAAATGCTTTCTTACAGAGGAACGGCATCTCCCCGATAGATTGGTCACTTTGATTTACGAAAGGAAAGATAAAAATGGATTACGCAAAGGAATCACTCAGACTCCACGGAGAATGGAAAGGGAAGATCGAGGTCATCAGCCGTGTCAAGCTTGAAGATAAGGATGACCTCTCGCTGGCATATACCCCCGGTGTTGCTCAGCCTTGCCTTGAGATACAGAAGGATATCGACAAGAGCTATGAACTTACAAGACGTTCAAACCTCGTTGCTGTTATCACAGACGGCACTGCTGTTCTCGGCCTCGGCGATATCGGCCCCGAAGCAGGTATGCCCGTTATGGAAGGCAAGTGCGTGCTTTTCAAGGCTTTCGGTGATGTTGACGCAGTTCCTCTCTGCGTGAAGAGCAAGGATGTTGACGAGATCGTCAAGACCGTACAGCTCATCTCGGGATCTTTCGGCGGCATCAACCTTGAGGATATCTCCGCTCCCCGCTGCTTTGAGATCGAGCGCAGACTTAAAGAAGTATGTGATATCCCCATCTTCCATGACGACCAGCACGGCACCGCAGTCGTATGTCTCGCTGCTATGATAAACGCTCTCAAACTCACCGGTAAGTCCCTCGACAGCATCAGAGTTGTAACAAGCGGCGCAGGCGCAGCAGGTATCGCTATCATCAAGCTCCTTATCGCCCTCGGCCTGAAGGATGTTGTCCTCTGCGACAGAAAGGGTGCTATCTATAAGGGCAGGGAAGGCCTCAATGCCGAGAAGGCAGAGATGGCTGAGATCACCAATCAGCAGATGCGCAAGGGCACTCTTGCAGACGTTATCAAGGGCGCAGATGTGTTCATCGGTGTTTCCGCTCCCGGATGCGTAACTCCCGAAATGGTAAAGTCTATGGCTGAAAAGCCTATCATCTTCGCTATGGCTAACCCCACTCCCGAGATCATGCCCGACCTCGCCAAGGAAGCAGGTGCCGCTGTTGTCGGCACAGGCAGAAGCGATTTCCCCAACCAGATCAATAACGTCCTTGCATTCCCCGGTATCTTCCGCGGTGCTCTCGATGTAAGAGCAAGCGAGATCAATGACGCTATGAAGATCGCCGCAGCAAAGGCTATCGCTTCCTTCGTTACCGATGATAAGCTTTCGGCTGATTATATCATTCCCTCGGCTCTTGATAAGTCTGTTGCATCGGCTGTTGCACTGGCAGTTGCCGAAGCAGCAAGAGATACAGGCGTTGCAAGGATCTGAAATAACAACAGATAAATAAAAAGATCATCCCTTGGGATGATCTTTTTTTATCTCATTCCAGATGAACATTCTTGGGATCAAGATCCTGCTGAATGATCTTTGTCGGTGCGGTCGTAAGTCCCTGATCGTTGGTCTCTTCAGCACGTTTGGTCAGGTCTTCAACGATGCGCTTGAAGACTACAAAGGCGGTATCGTAGATCTTGTCCATGACCTCTTTCTTGTCCCTGTAAGTCTCGGTAGGTTCACGCAGCGAAAGATGGATATCGTAAGGCATATTCTCGTATTTCAGATCCTGTGCGAGGAACCCGAAGTTCAGAGAAAGCCCCATCTCGTCGATATACTTGTTATCGGGGAAATCCTTTGAAAGATCATGTTTGAAGACCTCTTTCAGACGTTCCTCAATGTTGGAGTCGGTAAGCACCATTATGATATCGGGGATCTGTATCTGCGCCATAAACTTTGTCTGATTTGCCTGCTGCACCTGATCGTTCAGATTATTGTTGTTCAGGGGGATTATCATTACCGATACTTTGACTTCTCCGTCATCGTTGAGATCATCAACGTATTTCTCAAAGAAAGTCTCAAGCTCCTCCTGACGGTACTGCAAACCGTTGTCCGCGATCATCATGATAGTCAGATCGGGACGGACCCGAAGGATCTCGCTGATGGTTATATAGGCGACGACAGCTAAAATGAACCCGAAGAACAGTATCATAAACTTGTTGTGATACCAGAAGTTGGCAAGCTTTTCTTTTCCTTTAAGGACGCGCTTTTCTTCATGTTCCTCCTTGATCGTCTCCGATTCTTCGATGACTCCGTTTTTGAGCTTCATCAGTTCGATACGGTCAAGAGCATTCTGCTTTTCACGGCGCTTGCGATCGGCACGTTCCTGTTCTTCGCGTTGCTCACGGGCTTTTTGTTCTGCCTCTTCAACAGCGCGCTGTCGTTCACGTTCAAGATCGGCAAGCTTTTTTTCGTATTCTGCATCTTCGTCCTGAAGCAGTTCGTTATCCTTGTCGATGTCTATCTTGCTCAACTGTTTTCATCTCCTTGGTCATAAAAAACCTGATCGGGCGGAGGTCATCCGCCCGATCGTTCGTTTGGCAGGTATTATTTCTTATTGACAAGTGCAAGTGTGTCTCTTGCGATGAGCAGTTCCTCATTTGTGGGTACTACCCATACCTGAACCTTGGAATCAGCAGCGGAGATCTTAGCGAGTTTGCCTCTGAGACCGTCATTAGCCTTCTCGTCCAGCTTGATGCCGAGAACGTCCATATCCTTGCAGACAGCAGCTCTTACATCAAAAGCGTTCTCACCGATACCGCCTGTGAACAGTACAGCATCGAGACCGTTCATTGCAGCAGCATAGGAACCGATGTACTTCTTGATCTCGTATACGAGCATATCGGTAACAAGCTGAGCTCTCTTGTCACCCTTGGAAGCAGCCTCGGAGATGTTTCTGTTATCGGAGGAAATACCCGATACACCGAGGAAGCCGGACTTCTTGTTCATATAGTCACTCATTTCCTTGGGCGAGAAACCGTGCTTCTCAGCAACAAAGGTAACAGCAGAGGGGTCAACAGAACCTGTTCTGGTACCCATTACAAGACCGTCAAGGGGAGTGAAGCCCATAGAGGTGTCAACAGACTTGCCGCCCTGAACAGCAGTGATGGAAGAACCGTTGCCGAGGTGGCAGGAAACGATCTTGAGATCCTTGAGATCCTTGCCCATAGCCTCTGCAAGAGCAGCGGATACAAAGCGGTGGGATGTACCGTGGAAACCGTACTTTCTTACGTGATAGTTCTCATAATCCTCGTAGGGAAGACCGAACATGAAAGCCTTGGGGGGCATGGTCTGATGGAAAGCTGTGTCGAATACAACAGCCTGAGGAGTACCCTCGGGGATGACCTTTTTGCAGGCACGGAGTGCAAGTGCATGAGGATGATTGTGAACGGGAGCCAGCTCGGAGAGACCGTCGATCTGATCGATAACTTCGTCTGTAACAAGGCAGGTCTCGCTGAATATCTCAGCACCCTGTACTATTCTGTGACCTACAGCAGCGATCTCAGCCATAGAGTCGATAACCTTTGTTTCGCCGGAGGTAAGTACCTCAACGAGCTTCTCAAAAGCTTCTGTATGTGTGGGAAAACTGCAGTCAGCCTCAAAGCTTCTGCCGTCACCTGTTTTAGCGGAAACATGGCCGTCAATACCGATACGGTCACAGTTGCCCTTTGCAATAACGGACTCGTCCGTCATGTCGAGCAGCTGATATTTGAGTGATGATGAACCTGCGTTGACTACTAAGATCTTCATTTAAAAATGATCTCCTCTCAAAAAAATTATAACAGGACTTGAAATCCTGTGCGTAATCAGATACAATAGTATTATAACAGAATCAATATCAAATTTCAAGTCCAGATTCGTATTTTTAAAAATTTTGTCACGATTGGAGAGACTGCCTTGAACATCTGCGGTATAATAGCCGAATTCGACCCCTTTCACAACGGACATAAATTTCTTATTGACAGTGCAAGATCCTCGGGATCCACGCATATCGCCGTGGTCATGAGCGGTTCAGCCGTGCAGAGAGGTACTCCTGCCATGTTCGGTAAATATCAGAGAGCCTCGGCAGCTTTGAAAAACGGAGCTGACCTCGTTCTTGAAATGCCTGCACCCTATTCCTGCTCCAATGCGGAGATCTTTGCCAAAGCAGGAGTAGCAGCTCTTGCGTCTCTCGGCGACGGTGTTGTCTCGCGGCTTGTTTTCGGTTCTGAGGCCGCCGATACCGAACTTATTATGAAATCATCTTTTGCTGCTGATGAACTCAGAAAGTCTGACCGCGTAAAGCAGTTTCTGTCCGAGGGCATGAACTATCCTGCTGCCGTGTATAAAGCTGCCGGGGAGCAGTTCGGTAAGGAGATATCTTCTGTGCTGAGAAACCCCAACAGTACTCTTGCTCTTGAATATTGCCGTGCATTGCGATCCTCTGCACCCTTCATTGAACCTTTCGCTGTAGCGAGGAAGGGCGCTCTCCATAACAGCACGGACACTGACGGCGTGACCGCATCCGGCTCTAAGATACGCGAGATGATATCTCATGGCGAAGATGTCTCCGCACTGATGCCCTCACCCCTTGACGATCCCTGCCTGACAGACAGACTGGATAAGATCTTTCTCTATAAACTGCTTTCTGCCGATAAAGAGGAACTTATGTCTCTCCCCGATGTAGATCCAGCAATAGCCGACAGGATACTCAAAGTGTCAGAGAGATCTTTCTCACACACCGAAGATTTCCTTGCTACCGTGAGATCAAAGGATATTACTGCTGCTAGGCTGAGACGGCTTGCGCTTCACCTTGTTCTCGGTATCAACAAACAGGATATTGCTCCGCTGCCTTATGTGCGTATTCTCGCTCTTAACGGGCGCGGCAGAGAGATCCTTGCCGCAGGCGAGCATATACTTCCGATGGATACTTCTCTCGCACGCCTTGAAAAGACATCCGCTCAGGCAGCAAGAGTATCCCTTATCGAGCGCAGAGCCTCGCAGCTTCGGGCTCTCGGTACTTCTTCGGGCAGCAGCGTGAATGAGTACACCGCTCAGGTAAAACTTACAAACTCATAATAAAAAGCCCTCACAAGTGAGGGCTTTGGTGTTATTTCTTGTTTTTGTTGTAGATGATGAGCAGTCCTTTGAGGAGAAGATCATCGTCAAGAACGATCTTTTTCTTGCAAAGGGGGATCACTGTGCCGGCAAGACCGCCCGTTGCGATCACGGTGCATTTTTCACCGATCTCCTGCTCGATGCGGTCAATCAGTCCGTCTATCGAACCTGCCGTACCGAACATTATACCGCTCTTCATAGAGTCAACGGTGTTTGTGCCGACTACCTTTTTCGGTGTTTCAAATGCGATCTTAGGCAGCTGTGCGGTACGCTTTGTCAGCGCATCGGAAGATACTGCCATTCCTGTCATGATGATACCGCCTGTGAAATTGCGCTTGCTATCAATTACCGATAAAGTAGTTGCCGTTCCGAGGTCTATGATTATCTGCGGTACGGGATATTCGTTTATAGCTGCCACTGCGCCTACTACAAGGTCACTTCCCAGTGCGGCAGGATTGTCTATCATAATGCTGAGACCTGTTTTGATCCCGGGACCTACCACCATGGAAGTAACACCTGTCAGCTTTTCAATCGCCTTCTTCGCAGTGCTGGTCACGGTAGGCACAACAGAGGATATGATCGCTCCATCTATCTCGGAACAGTTGATGCTGTGCAGCTGAAAAGCAGCCATGATAATGGTAGCATATTCAAGCTCCGTTGCCGACTGTACCGTAGATATCCTCTCACGGAAAAGAATATCGTTGTCTTTTATACATCCGAAAACTATGTTTGTGTTGCCGATATCTACTGCAAGTACCATGCTGCCGCCTCCGTTTTATGATCTGTTTATCTTGCTGTCTGCCTGCGGATGAATCCTGCCTTCTGAAGTCCCGAACATACCGCACAGGTGATAACTGCTGTCGAGAACCACTCAACCACCGCATTCACGCCTACGAACAGAGCAACAAACACGATGACGTTTCTTCCGGGAGCAACAGTATCCCAGTAGGTCTGGATAGTGTCGCTGCTGCCGAAGAGTATCATCAGAGATGACATATAGAACAGCGTGTTGAAGAAAGCAGCTCCGAAGCCTGTTACCGCACTTCCAACGGGAACAGGTGCGTTCTTCTTGCGGAGCACCGATGCGATGAATCCCACAAGGATACCGTCAAGTATTCTCGGTACAAAGCACTGGAAAACTGTCAGTGCAGGGTTGATTGCAAACAGGGCAGTACCAAGCTTGCTGAGGCCGAAGCACTGTAAAAAGCTGGTCAGACCGAAGAATCCGCCGATAATTCCGCCTCCGAGCGGTCCCATAGCGTATGCCGCGATAGCCACGGGTATCGTGTTGAACGTGATCGCCAGAGCGCCGATGTTCAGATAACCGAGGGGCGTGTACGCCATGATGAGCAGCAGGGCTGCCATAAGTCCGAGCAGTGCGAGTGTTTTTGTTTCAAATCTCTTTTTCATAATGAGACCTCCTTGTTATTATTCCCGCAAGCGGGATACAATACAGTACAGAGAGACCTTCCGTCCTTTGTGCGGCTGTTGAGTCAGACTGAAAATGCCTGCTCACGCACTGATAAGAACTTTTTGCCGTTTCCGTACACGGAGTCTTTCTCCGCGATGAAAATTATATCACACTTTTTTCTAAAAAGCTATATCTTTTTTTTGAAATCTGTGTTATAATAAAATAGTAGTTGATTTATTTACCTTTATTTGGAGGATTTATACAATGCTTAAAGGAAAGACAGTCGTTCTGGCGGTGTCCGGTTCCATTGCTGCATATAAAATGGCAAATGTTGCCAGGATGCTGATAAAGCTCGGTGCCGATGTTCAGGTCCTGATGACCAAAAATGCCACCGAGTTCATAAACCCCATTACTTTTGAGACCCTTACTTCCCATAAGTGCCTTATAGATACGTTTGACAGGAATTTCCAGTACAGCGTTGAGCACGTTGCTCTTGCCAAAGCAGCAGATGTGGTGCTTATAGCTCCTGCTTCGGCAAATGTTATAGGAAAGATCGCAAACGGCATCGCAGACGATATGCTCACCACAACGGTCATGGCGTGCCCCTGCAAGAAGATCGTTGCCCCTGCGATGAACCATAATATGCTCCATAACCCTATAGTCGAAGACAATATCCGCAAGCTTGCGTCCTACGGCTATGAGATCATCGGTGCCGAAAGGGGTATGCTTGCCAACGGAGATATAGGCGATGGCAGGCTCCCCGATGAGAAAGTCCTTGTTGAGTATGTTCTCAGGGAGATACAGTGCGAAAAAGACCTTTCGGGTCTGAAGATACTCGTTACCGCAGGTGCCACCCGTGAGGCTATAGATCCCGTAAGGTTCATAACCAATCATTCCAGCGGAAAGATGGGTATCGCTTTGGCGAAAGCAGCTATGCTCCGCGGTGCTGAGGTCACACTTGTTCACGGTCACTGTGATGCCGAACTCCCGATGTTCGTCAATAATGTGAGCACAGTATCCGCTCAGGATATGTTCGAGGCTGTCTCGGCAGCTGCAGATCAACAGGATATCATAATCAAGGCTGCCGCAGTTGCAGACTATACCCCCGTTACTGTTGCGGACAGTAAGATCAAAAAGTCCGACGGTGATATGAGCATCCCCCTTAAACGTACAACAGATATCCTTAAAACACTCGGGGCAAGTAAAAAAGACGGTCAGCTCCTCTGCGGCTTCTCTATGGAGACCGATAACGTCCTTGAGAATTCGCGCCGTAAGCTCACCTCAAAGAACTGCGATATGATCTGCGCCAACAGTATCCGTACAGAGGGTGCAGGCTTCGGGGTGGATACCAACGTTATTACACTTATTACCGCCGAAAGCTGTGAGGAACTGCCTCTTATGTCCAAGGAAGAAGCAGCACATATTATCCTCGATAAGCTGCTCGGCATGAGAAAGTAAGGAGCTGTTGATATGGGCAAGTACCGCAAAAACCTGATAATGCTCGTCATCATTGCTATGATGGGGTTTGCTTTTGCAGCCCTCGACGGCAGGATTAGCAATACTTATTTCTGCCTTGAGACAGTTTCGGGCATCACACTTGCAGCGGCTTATTTCTTCGGCGCTGATGTCTGTGAGAACGCATTCAGCGATTTCGTTTTCAGTATTCTCGGTGTGGCAGGCCCTGCATTTATCTGGGCTGTGTGCGTCAGAAAAGGCGAGTATTTCGGATATCCGACAGGTAAGTTTATAGCCGGAGCACTTGTCTGTGGCGGCATTATCTATCTGATGACCCTGCTTACACGCCACGAGGTGGGTCCGCTGCGTGCCGCCCTCGGCAGAAATATGCTTCCTGCATTCTTCGCCGCCGCTTCCGTTCACAGATTTGCTTTTCTTTTCAGCCTCGGAAAGTCCTTTGAACTGAAACTGACAGATCCCTTCTGCTTTACGGCGGTATTCTTTGCTGTAATGGCCCTGGTGATGTTCATAGCTGCAAACCGCTCGAATCTTGCAAGCGCCAACGCATATCTCGCTTTGGCTATGTGGGGCGGAGTATTCGCCGCTGTGCTCCTTATCGGCAAGTGGCTTGAAAAAGACCTTGTCCCTATCCTGTTCTGAGGTGTGCCGATGAAGAGAATAGAGATCTTTGAGAACGGCATTTACCTTACCTTTGAGATAACCGATGAGCAGCAGATCAAGCTGCTGCATTTCTCTGCTCTGCCTTTTCATGAGGAAGACCTCTCGCCTGCAACAGGTACCCACAGCTTTTTTATGACCGAGCTTGAACTCGCAGGATTTAACTGCCCGGATGAACACCACGGTACAAAATATACGGGTACTGCCCCCGGCTGCAGATTAAAGTATAAAGATCTCACCGATACCTCGGATCAGATCGGCAGGCTGATAACAGTCACTCAGTATGATGAGCCTACAGGTGTCGAGACTGTGACCGTGTTCAGATTCTTTACAGGTATCCCCATGGTCAGGACGTGGACAGTTATTACCTATAAGGGCAGCGAGGCTCAGACCCTTGAATATATCTCTACTTTCAAACTCAGCGGCATCGAGAAAGAGGGCAGACTTCCCCAGGACGATAAGATCACCGTGGGTGTGTGCCATAACTCGTGGCAGAGGGAAGTTCAGTGGCAGACCTACGATCTTCCTCAGCTCGGACTTGCACAGTCGATAGAAAACGGAAGACAGAGATCATCAAAGGCTTTCGGCGTTACCAATGCGGGTAACTGGTCATCAAAGTCATATGTGCCTATGGGGTATATTGAAAACAGGGAAACTCAGTCGGCGCTGATCTTTCAGATCGAGCATAACGGTTCGTGGTATTGGGAGATAGGCGACCATGAGGGACACCTCTATTTGCAGCTTTCGGGTCCGAGTGAACTTGAATCCCATTGGTGGAAGGTGCTCGGTACAGGAGAGAGTTTTGAAACTGTTCCTGCTGAGATCTGTGCCGTAAAAGCAGCAGACGGCTTCACTGCTTTTGATAATGCACTTGCCGCTCTGACAAGATGCCGCAGAGCTGTCAGACGGCGTAATAACGATAACGAGAGACTTCCTGTTATTTTCAATGATTATATGAACTGCCTGTGGGGAGATCCTACCGCAGAGAAAGAGTATCCGCTCATAGATGCCGCTGCCGAAACAGGCTGTGAGTATTTCTGTATAGATGCCGGTTGGTATGCAGACGGCTTTTGGTGGGATGAAGTCGGGGAGTGGCAGGTCTCGGAAAAACGTTTCCCCGATGGTCTGAAACCTGTTGCGGACTATATCCGCTCTAAAGGCATGATCCCGGGTGTCTGGCTTGAACTTGAAGTCATGGGCATAAAATGTCCCCTTGCCGAGGAAGCACTCAGAGACGGACATATCTTTATGCGCCACGGAAAACCTGTGTATGACCGCTCACGCTATCAGCTTGATTTTCGTGATCCGTGGGTAATAGCACACGCGGACAGGGTCATTGACCGATTGGTGAATGAGTACGGAATAGGTTATATCAAAATGGATTATAACATCGAGCCGGGTATCGGTACAGAACTGAATGCCGACAGTCCGGGAGACGGCCTGCTCGGACATGAGAGAGCTTACCTTGCATGGCTTGACAGCGTTTTTGTACGTTATCCCAAACTCGTTATAGAGAACTGCTCATCGGGCGGACTTCGTATGGATGGGGCTTTGCTCTCACGCTGCTCGATACAGTCCACTTCCGATCAGGAGGATTACCGTAAATACTGTACTATCGCAGCAAATTCGCCCATAGCCGTATGTCCCGAACAGAGCGCCGTGTGGAGTTATCCGCTCTCTGACGGCGACAGGGAAGAGACAGTGTTCAATATGATAAACGCTATGCTCCTGCGTATCCACCAGAGCGGCCATCTCGCCAATATAGATACTCAGAGACGCTCTCTTGTGAAAGAAGCACTCAGTGTATACAGAAAGATACGTAAGGATATCCGCACTGCAGTGCCGTTCTATCCTATAGGGGTCTCTCACTTCGGTGACGAGTGGAACTGCCTCGGTCTCCGTGCGGAGAACTGCGTGTATCTGGCAGTCTGGAGAAGAGATGGTACGAATGAAAGCATCACGCTTCCTCTGCCGTTCCTTAATGGGAAAAGTGCGCAAGCCGAGTGTCTGTATCCGTCTTTTGCAGAGGAGGCTCTCTCTCTTGAAGGAGACAGGGCGGAGATCACTTACAGCAGGGGATACACTGCAAGGCTATACAGGATCAAATTCTGATATATAAACAAATCCACGCTAAGAGGAGAGAGATAAATGATATCTGTACCCGAATATGCGAAAAAAGCTATAGAGACTCTTGAAGCAGCAGGCTTTGAAGCTTACTGTGTAGGAGGATGCGTAAGGGACAGTCTGCTCGGAAAAGATCCCGATGACTGGGATCTCTGTACCAGTGCATCGCCCGAGGAGATGAAGCAGGCTTTTTCCGAGTACCGCACCATAGATACAGGCATCAAGCACGGTACGCTGACGGTGGTTGTCGACCGCAACCCCATTGAGGTAACTACATACCGTACCGAGAGCGAGTATTCCGCCCACAGGAAACCTGTGTCCGTGAACTTTATCCGCGATCTGAACGGGGATCTTTGCCGCAGAGACCTGACTATCAATGCCATGTGCTGCGATAAAGACGGTAATATCATTGACCGCTTCGGGGGAAAAGAAGATCTTGAAAAAGGTATCATCCGCTGTGTGGGCGACCCCATGAAACGCTTTGATGAAGATGCTCTCAGGATACTGCGTGCTCTCAGGTTCGCGTCTGTGCTCGGATTCACAGTTGAAAAAGAGACTGCCGAGGCTATTTTTGTCAAGGCTCCGCTCCTTGACTATATCTCGGGCGAGAGGATTTTTGCCGAACTCAAAAAGCTGATATGCGGCAAGGCAGTTCAGGATATACTTATTGACTATAAGGAAGTATTCGCGGCCATAATGCCCGAGATCCTTGCCTGCTTTGGCTTCGACCAGCACAACAAACATCACTGTTATGATGTCTGGACACATATCGCCGTGAGCGTTGCAGTTTCAAGACCCGACCCGAGGATCAGGCTCGCAATGCTCTTCCACGATATCGGCAAACCTGCAATGGCTCGCTTTGATGAAGACGGTACAGGTCATTTCAAAGGGCATCCTATCAGGAGCGCCGAAATGCTCACCGAGATCCTTTACCGTTTCAGAAGCGATAACAATACTATTGATTACGTCCGCAGCCTTGTTGTTGAACACGATAACCGCATCCCCGCTGACCGCAAGAACGTAAAGAGATTCATGGCCAAGCACAGTTTTGATTTCTTCATGGATTATCTTGAAGTTCGCAGAGCCGATGTATATGCCCAGTCTGAGTATAACCGTCAGCAGAAAATATCTGAACTGGATCAGCTTGCCTTGATTGCAATTCAGGTCAACAGCGAGAACAGCTGTCTGAAACTCAGTGATCTTGCAGTTGACGGCAAGGATATGATCTCTCTCGGACTTTCGGGAAGACAGATCGGAGCTATGCTGCAAAGACTTCTGGATCTTGTGGTGGATGACAAACTCGAGAACGATCACAAAATACTTATGGAATATGTCAGAGAGAGATCGAGATGAAGCTTCAAACAACTATTTTTGCTATACTTACTGTCATCTGGTGCGGAGTGATCTTTTCTCTGTCGTGTGAGAATGCCGACGATTCAACCCAAACCAGCGGCAGAGTCATAAAGTTCCTGTGCAATACGTTCATTTCCGATTTTGAGGACAAACCGGAAGAAGAGCGGCAGGAGATAATGGACTCCATGTCATTTGTTGTACGCAAATGTGCACATTTTTCAGCGTATGCTATTTTGGGCGGACTTGCTTTTATGACTTACTGCTTCATTCGCAGAAGGCGTATCAGGGCGTTGTGCTCGGTAGGAACCGGTTTCCTGTATGCCTGCTCAGATGAACTCCATCAGTATTTTGTTCCGGGGCGCAGCTGCGAATTCAGAGATATCCTGATAGATACGAGCGGTGCGTTGCTCTCAACGCTGATACTGCTCCTTATAATGCATATAGCAGACAAAAGAAAACGACAGAAGGGAAGCTGACCTTCTGTCGTTATTTGTTTGTATTAAAGAATACAGTGAAAACAGTACCTCTGTCTTTTTGCGATTCTACTCTTATAGTACCGCCGCAAAGCTCGATGATACGCTTTACAAGTGGGAGACCGAGACCGTTTCCTTCGGATGAGTGTGCCGAATCTCCCTGATAGAATCTCTCGAATATATGTCCGAGGGTCTGTTCGTCCATTCCTTCTCCCGTATCCTTGATGCTTATTCTTATTCTGTCTTCACGCATATGACCTGATACTGTTATGACCGAGCCTTCGGGGCTGAACTTTATCGAGTTCCCGATGACATTGAGCCAAACCTGAGAAAGCATTTCCTGATTGCCGAAGAAGTTTATTTCTTCTATATCTATATCAAAGCTGATATCCTTCTTCGTCCACTGCTTTTCAAGCAGGAGTATACAGCTGCGTATCTGTTCATCAAGACGGAAAGTATCGCGGTCGGTTATGATCTGCTGGTTTTCCAGCTTGTTGAGCATAAGAATGTTCGATGACAGTTTTGTCAGACGTTTTGATTCGGAAATGATAATGTCGATGTATTCCCTGCGTTTTTCTTCGGGCAGATCTTCTTTTTTGAGCCGCCTTGCAAACCCCTCGATTGATACGATAGGTGTTTTGAACTCGTGGGAGAAACTGTTTATGAAATCAGAACGGAACATCTCGATACCGCTGAGTTCGGCTGCCATCTTGTTGAAACTTTTTATAAGTTCATTTACCGAGTCGGGTGCATTAAAGTCATTTACGGATACGTTGAAGTTTCCGTGTTCAACTTCACTGATGGCACTTTTCAGTTCTTCCATTGGCGCAAGAACGTGTCTTGCCACAAGGAAAGAGATCACTGTGCCGAGTATGGCGCTGACTATAATGAACAGTGCCATAAAGATAAGCCCCTCAAAATTTTTCGAGAAGATCCCGAGCCATTTCATCAAGCTCAAACCTGCGTAAGTGAGCAGACCTGCTGCTATGATTATTATAAATACATAGCTTATCATCGCACCTGTCAGTGAACCTTTGCTGCGAAAAGAGGTCCTGTCATGTTTGGTGCTCATTGTTTCTTTACTCCCTTGTATCCCAGACCTCTTACCGTAACGATCTCAAAGTCATTGTTGTCCTTGAAACGTTCGCGGAGACGGTTAACGTGTACATCTACTGTCCTCTCGTCTGATTCTGAAGAGAGATCCCAGATCTCGTCTATAAGGTTTCTTCTAGTAAAGATTTTGTTCGGGTATGACATCAGCTTGTAGATAAGCATGAATTCTTTAGGCGGCAGTTCGGTGCTGCCGGAGGTATCATGAACAGTCAGCGTATCATAATCGAAGACGGTTGATCCTATTGTGATCTTGTGTTCGTTGGCGATCTGAGCTCTTCTGAGCAGTGCGGCTATTCGCAGGAGCAGTTCTTCTTCATCCACCGGTTTGACCATATAGTCATCTGTGCCTTCGCGGAAGCCCTTTTTCTTATCATCAGGAGCTTCTTTGGCAGTCACCATGATGATAGGTATATTGCTTCCCGAACGTCTCAGCTGAGATGTAAGTTCATATCCGTCCATGTTCGGCATCATTATATCTGCTATGATAAGGTCAACATGATGGGAATCCATCAGATCGAGAGCCTGAGCTCCGTCCTTGGCGGCAACTACACTGTAGCCGTTCTCTTCGAGCATATCACAGGTCAGTCTGCGAGTATTCGTATCATCCTCAACTACCATTATACTGAACAAGGCAATCCCTCCCGTTGCGGTGCTGCTGATACGATAACACAAAAATATGAACTGCGTATAAACACCGCTGTATGAAGTATCATAAAACATAAAGCGCAGGTACACCGAAGTGTACCCGCGCATTACAGAGGAAATATTATCGGTCGGGCGGATAGTCACAAACCGCCGTCCCGCGGAGAGAGCTATTTGTTCTTGGACGGATCAATGAAGCTGACAGGGTCTATCCACTGACCGTTGCGCTTGACTGCAAAGTGCAGATGTGAGGGGAGAGCTATCTCAATCTGTGCAGTATCACCCACCGAACCGATGACCTGCCCCGATTCAACAGTATCGCCTTCCTTAACTGTCAGAGAAGCTGCGAGGCTGTAGTAAAAACTCTGTATACCGTTGGCGTGCTCGATGGTCACACAGTTGCCCCAGAGGGGATCTTCCTTTACAGAAATCACTTCTCCGTGATTCATAGCCTTTACCTGCGTCCCGGGTTCGGCTTTGATGTCTACTCCGTCATGAGTTTTCCATACGCCGAGAGTCTCGCTCTTTACCAGTTCTCCGAAGCTGAACGGCTGTATGATCTCACCGATCACGGGCATGACATTAGGCTGGGACACGGTTTTGCTTTCAGGTGTCTTTGCTGCGTTTACGGTGTCACTGGCAGGCTTCGCATCGTTTTTCGGGACATCGTTCTTTTTCTGTTCGGCAGGAACTTCGCTCCTGCTTTCGGTTATCAGCGGTGCCGAATAGTCAAGACCTTCGTTTATCCTGCTGACTGCCTTGTTATAGGCAGCGGCTCCTGCACCTCCTGCCGCAATGACTGTTGCTGCGGCGGCAATGTAAAGTCTTTTGCCTTTCACAAAATTCTTCAGCGATTTAAGATCGGGTTTCTTCATATCGTTATCTCCTTTGGTGAATTTTATCTTTGCTTATATTCTGCACAGGATGAAAATTTTTATTCAATGTTACCGATATTTTTTTGAATTTTTCCGATCATTCGCCATGCTTGCATTTTTTTACATGATATGATATAATATACCCGATGTAAGATCATCGGTATCACCGAAAGGAAGTGCTGACTGTGAGTGCTACTATAAAGGATGTTGCAAGAGAGGCAGGCGTATCTGTTGCCACTGTTTCGAGAGTTCTTAACGGGACGGACAAGGTCACTGCGGCTTCAACGCTCCGTGTGCGCGAAGCTGTGGAAAAGCTGGGCTATTCTCCTAATTTCCTCGGCAGAAATCTGCGTAAGCGTGAGACTAATGTTATCCTTGTCATTATGCCCTCCAGCGAACATTCACTGTATATGAAGATCTGCGCGGGCATGCAGGCTTTTGCACAGACTCTTGGTTATGACATTATTACCGCTTCCACGAATGATTCTGGCGACGTGGAATCACGTTACCTGAATATGCTTTATAACAGAACTGTTGACGGGGCAGTTTTTCTCGGAACAAGCCTTGATCCCGAGACCCTTAACCGTATCGCTTTGAATTATGATATAGCTGTATGCTGCGAGGCAGTTGTGGGAGCCAATGTCCTTACAGTGAATGTCGATGACGAACAGGCAGGATATGATGCAGCAAAGGCTCTTATCGAAAAGGGCTTCAGAAGGATAGCATTTATAGGGGCGCAGGACAGCGCACGCTCATCGAGGATGAGAGAGACAGGCTTCCGCAGAGCATTGGAAGAGCAGGGAATACCTCTGCCCGATGATTATGTTTATAAGAACAGCTATGAGATACATAACGGCTTTGATGCTATGGAGAAGTTCTTGTCATTGCCCGAACCGCCCGAAGCAGTTTTTGCTGTTTCCGATACCCTTGCCATGGCCGCAATGAAAAAAGCCGTGGAGCACGGCTTGACTGTTGGCAAAGATATAGCTGTCATGGGGTTTGATAATATTTCAATGTGCGATCTTATGAATCCACCGCTTTCAACTGTTGAGCAGCCCTGTATCCTTATGGGGGAGATCGTCTGCAAGAAGTTGATAGACAATATGTCCTCAGATAAAAAGGACTTCGGTATCTATACAGTCAAGCACAGGGTCATTCTAAGGGGCTCAACAGGCGACTGAAATGTCCCCTTTATAATAAGGTATAAAAAAGCGTCTCCCTGGGGAGACGCTTTTCTGTTAAGTAAAATTACTTTCCGGCAAGTTTTCTGAGCTTGCTCATTGTAGGTTCATAGTTGCCTTTGTTTTCGCAAAGCTGCCACTTTTCAGTGAGAACAGCCTCCTCACCGGGAGCATAAGACTTTTGCTCGCCGAGGACTTCGCACTCAAGGAAACTGTCATTGGTGTAAACTTCAACGTTGCAGGAGTAATCGGGATACTTTACCCACTCGTAATCACCGAAGTGCTTGATAAAGATCTGCTCCTTGATAGCATATGCTGCAAAGCCGTCCTCTACATTAAAGCCTGCCTTGAATGCACCCTTGCGGAAAGAATCCTGACGGATGCGTGCATACTCATTGGTGAGTGTAAAGCGCGGATCATTGATATCCGAGTAGTCCCAGAGAGAAAGAACTCTGTTGGGCAGGAAGCCGCTCTTTCTTGTGCTGATGGGAACAAGGCATACACCGCCTGCTGCCATGCATGAAAGAGACCAAAGAGCAAAGTCTATAGGCTTCTTGGATACGTTCTTGATCCTGTGAGTCACGGTGATCTCGGGCGCCTTGTCGCTTACATCAAGTTCGATCACGAACTGATTGCCGAAAGGAGTGGCAGGAGCTGTAAAGGTGAATTTGTTGCCATTCTTCTTGTGCTCGACAGGGGCATTGTCGGGAGAATAGGTCTCGGGTACCAGCTCGGGAGATCTCCAGAGTCTGTGACCGCCGTAGTTGATCCAGGTTCCGTACTCATTGGCAGACTGCTTGAAACGACGCTTAACGTCCTCAAACATAATGTTCTCCTTGCCGTTGAGTGAGAGATAAATAACTCTCGGACCGACCTCGACTGTAACACCTACAGTGAGAAAACCGTTGTCAATAAACAGACAGTCACCGTAGTTCTTGTATTTTTTGATACTGCTTGTAACGCTCATTCGGAGCACCTCTTTTTCAAAATATTATTAGATAAAGTATAAATCGTTAGTCTGTTTTTTTCTATTCGATTGTTGCGTTTGATATACCATATATTGCTTGTGTTGTCAAAGTATATAAATTTTTATATAGCTATTGCAATTTAATTATAAATATGTTATACTATGTTATATGGTGCGGAGGGTATGCATAAGTTGCATATCTCCGCATCTGAGGAAATTGGAGGTGATAAAGAAATGATCGTTCACTTGGACGGTGACTTTGAGACCGTCGATTATATGGGAGACCGCAGTGTTCTTATATATGATAATATTGAGAACGAGGGATATCCGACGCACTGGCACAATGCGATCGAGGTGATCCTTCCGTTGGAAAACCCATATGAGGCTGTCTGTGACGGCAAGGAATATCTGCTTAAAGAGCGTGATATACTTGTTATACCGGCAGGTACGCTCCACGCGATCAAAGCCCAGTCGGGAAGAAGACTCATTATGCTCTTCGATAACCGCAGTATCGCTGATAACCCCGCACTGTCGGAGATACAGCATCTGCTTACGGAGCCAATCCATGTAAAGCATGATGAGGATCGGGAACTGGGAGATCAGCTCGGCTCGCTTATGAAGGATATTTATACCCTTTACAGCAGCTGGAAAGATCTTGCGGAAGTGTATATCTATCTGAAACTGCTGACCCTGTTTATCAGGATCGTTGAGTATCAGCGCAGCAGCGTAGGATCAGACGAAGAAAACTACGCGGAAAAATTCAGTTACGTCCTCAAGTATATCGAGCAGAACTATATGTATAATATAACGCTCGATGAGCTGGCAGGCATGGCAGGGTACAGTAAGTACCACTTTTCAAGAATGTTCAAGAAATACTGTCACACCTCTTTCGTCAGCTTCCTTAATAAGAGGAAGATCAAGGCGGCTGAGCTGCTGCTCGTAAATGAGGATATCTCCGTCACCGAGGCGGCAATGCAGGTCGGGTTCTCAAGTCTCACTACATTCAACAGAGTGTTCAGAGAGATAAAAGGCTGTACTCCGACCGAGTTCCGTAAGCTTTATAAGCTCGAAAATTTTGCTGATAACTGAAGTAATGGTAAAATTTACCTTATGTGCAGTTTGTATAAAACAGCACTAAATTTTATAACAATATGACGATTTTTGTTTATTTTTCCACATTTCTTCGCAATTTATAGTGAAACGTGCGCAAAAAATGATAAGAAAATCAAATTGAAGTGTTATAAAATTAGAACAGTAAAATAATTGGAGATGGAGAAAACAAGAAGAATCTTTTAATATTTTTATTCTTAAGGAGGAAAATTGTTATGAAAAGCACAAAGAAAGTACTGGCAGCTATGTGCGCACTTACATTCTGTATGAGTGCAGTTGCCTGCGGCGACGACGCTAACAGCGGAACAGGTACTACCACTACTACAGGTACTACCGCACCCCCGAAGGAGCTGAATTCTGAGGCTCAGGAGCAGGTTAAGAATGCAGCAGATCTTCTCCCCGAGAGAAATCTCGCAAACAAGACCATCAAGTTCTTCTCCCACTGGGCTATCAACCCCTCTGACGGTGCTGTTATCGGCGCTGACATCCAGATGTTCAGAGATAAGTACCAGGGCGTACTTGAGGACATCAGCGTAGGTTGGGCTGACAGATATCAGGAACTCGGTAAGCTCGTTGCTTCCGGTCAGTCCCCTGACTTCTTCTCCGCAATGGATATGGACGGTTTCCCCAAGGGTGCTGTTCTCGAAATGTTCCAGCCTATCGATGACTATATCGATGTAAACAGCGATCTGTGGAAGTCCGCTAAGGAAGTTAACGACAAGTTCCAGTACAAGAACAAGCATTATGTTGCTGCTATCGGTGCTCAGCCTGACGTTATCTGCATCTACAACACCAAGAACATCAAGAACGCTGGTCTTGATGATCCGTATGAGCTCTATAAGAAGGACGAGTGGACATTCTCCAAGTTCGCTGAGATGTGTAAAGCATTTACCAACCAGGACGAAGAGAAGGTCGGCGTAGACGGTTGGTGGTATGAGAAGGGACTTCTCCATCAGTGCGGTCTGCCTATCATCAGCCTCGATGCTTCCGGTAAGGCTACATGTAACGTTAAGGATCCTACTCTGCTCAAGCAGGCTGATCATATGTATGATCTCGGTAAGTCCAACGTTATGTATCCTAACGGCGTACGTGGCGGTGATAACGGTGAAAACGGACAGCGTGGTCTTGGCGAAGGCAAGACACTCTTCTGGCCTTGCGGTATGTGGGGTATTGAAGGTACTGCTGAGTCTAAGGCTGATATGGGCGACCTTGCTGCAGGCGAGCTCGCTATGTGCCCGATGCCCAGAATGGACGAGTCCGATACTTACTACTGCACATCTCGTGTAGATGGTTACTTCCTCGTTAAGGGTGCTCCTAACCCTGAGTGCTGGGCTGCATTCATGGATTGCCGTATGGTTTCCAAGGATAAGCTGGACAGCGTTTATGAGGATACCCTCAGAGAGTATGGCTGGAGCGATCTCATGATCGAGCAGAGAAGAGCTTGCTTCGACGTTTGCGCTAAGCATCCTATCTTTGAGTTCTCCGGTTCTGTATCCGCAGAGCTGAGCACTTACTGGGATGACGGTGAGAACGGCTGTAACTTCGAGCGTTGGACCATGAACAGATGGGGCGAGCCTACAACTCTCGGAACCATGATCGAAGAGCACTTCGGTGAGGTTCAGGCTCTGCTTGATGAGTTCAATGCTAAGATCTAATCTGCACACTTATTAATCTAAACAGCAAGTGATTTCATCATTTCTAATTTCCAAAGAAGGACAGACGGTAGTGCCAGGCCGTCTGTTCTTTTTTTATACGTATTTCTGTAATTAATAATTTACCCTACCCTCTGTATGATTTACTGAGGGAAACCTTTCTGAAGAATGGTTATCCCTCAGACTCCTTTCCAAAGACTTTTAGTGATTTTTGGCGAGGGGTATAATGTTTTTAGGAAACAGAATAATGTACGGCTTTTGCTTTGTTTTGGAAAATGTATATACCCCTCGCCAAAAATAATTAGAAGTTTTA